>OJMH01000110.1_pt1 | contig 126583 bp, 126 predicted proteins | sample 1597111 | NCBI WGS metagenome assembly OJMH01 (sample SAMEA2452115, study PRJEB22498) | human gut metagenome | reverse complement strand
CGTCCATTGCCAGCGCGTTGTTCATGTTGCGCACCGCCACCTGGTCGGACGAAAGGTTTGCCCGCTTGATGAGGCTGCTGAAAGTAGGAATCAGCACGGCCGCCAGAATCGCGATCACGGCGATCACGATCACCAGCTCCACAATCGTAAAGCCCTTGTTCTTTTTCTTCATTTCCACTCTCCTTTTGCGGGAAAGGTCTTCTTTCTGCCTATGGCAGAAAGAAGAGGGATCCCTCTTGATTTTAGTAAAAATATTATAACATACAAAAATGTTTCGCGCAATCTTTTTCGGAAATTTTGTAAAATTTTCTTGTTTTTTCGGCTTTACAGTCAATTTTTACAGCCGCGCATCGCTTTTTTCCGCAAAAAAGCGCCCTTGCGGGCGCATACTTTTATGCCAGACGCCTTGCGATCGCATCCAGAAACGCCTCCGAGGAGAGCACCCGGGGAAGGACGCCCTCTTTCCGGAAGACGGCGGCGAGATCGCCCGTCATCTCTCCCGCCTCGATCGCGGCAAGGGACGCGCGCTCCAGACGATCGGCAAAGGAAATCAGGTCGGCCGTTCCGTCCAGCTCGCCCTGCTTTCTGAGCGCGCCCGTCCAGGCAAAGACGGTCGCGATCGGATTGGTAGACGTGCTTTCCCCCTGCAGATAACGGTAATAATGCCTGGTCACGGTGCCGTGCGCCGCCTCGTATTCATATACGCCGTCCGGCGAGACGAGGACGGAGGTCATCATGGCGAGCGAGCCGTATGCCGTGGCAACCATGTCGCTCATCACGTCGCCGTCGTAGTTCTTGCACGCCCAGACGAACCCGCCTTCCGAGCGGATCGCGCGCGCCACCGCGTCGTCGATCAGCGTATACAGATAGTATATTCCCGCGCGCTCGAACGCCGCGCGGTATTCCGCTTCGTACAGCTCGGAAAAGATATCTTTGAACCGATGGTCGTACGCCTTGGAAATGGTATCCTTGGCGGAAAACCAGAGCGGCAGGCGGACGGAGAGCGCGTACCGAAAGCAGGCGCGGGCGAACTGTTCGATGGATTCGTCCGTGTTGTACATGCCCATGACCACGCCGTCCCCCGTAAAGTCGAAGATGGTGCGGCGCACTTCTTTTCCGTCCGGATCGGTGAACACGAGCTCCGCCTTTCCCGCACCCGCGCGCGCGTCCGCGGCTTTATAGAGATCGCCGTACGCATGGCGGGCAATGACGATGGGCTTTTTCCAGGCGGGGATATAGGGCACGATGCCCTCCGCCAGCACGGGCGCGCGGAAAACCGTTCCGTCCAGGAGCGCGCGGATGGTCCCGTTCGGGCTCTTCCACATCTTTTTTAAATGATATTCCTCCACCCGCTGGGCGTTGGGCGTGATCGTGGCGCACTTGACCGCCACGCCGAGGCGCCTGGTCGCCTCCGCCGCCTCTGCCGTCACCCGGTCATCGGTTTCGTCGCGGTGCTTTAAACCCAGATCGTAATACTCCGTCTTTAAATCAACGTACGGCAAAATCAGCTTATCCTTGATCCAGCCCCACAGAATGCGCGTCATTTCGTCGCCGTCCATTTCGACGAGCGGCGTCTTCATTTCGATCTTCGTCATAAGTCCCTCCGAACGTTTTTCCTATTGTAACAGAATTTTCCCGCTATTTCAAGCGTTTGCCGCCCTTGGCGCCGTTCAATTCCAAAATTTTGGAGGGAAATTTTTTCAAAAGGTTCGCCCGCCGGTTATACGCCTCCCGCGCCTCCTCCACGAGGGCGGTGAGAATCTTCGTAAACCCGGATACCGTGTCCGTAAAGAGATAATACGCGAGCGAGCCCGGAATGGCGTTGATCTCATTCACCCACACGCGCTTTCCCTTGACCAGATAGTCCACCCGCACGATGCCGGTAAATTCCAGCGACTCGTACAGGGTTTTCGTCATCTCCCTGATCTTTTCGGCGAGCGCAGGGTCGATGGGCGCGGGAAACAGCCGTTCCGCGCCGTCCGTATATTTATCCGCAAAGGTCAGAAGCGCGTGCGGCGTGACGGGCATCTCGCATTCGGAGACGACCGTCGTCTCTCCCGCCCGGTAGCAGGCGCAGTTGACTTCGTGAAAGCCGTCCAGCGCGCGCTCGATCAGGATCTTGTCGTCGTATTTTTCGGCGAGCGAAACCGCCCGGAAGAGCGATTCTCTGTTTTCCGCGCGGGAAATTCCGATGCTGGAACCCAGCCGCGCGGGTTTTACGATGACCGGATAGCCGAACGCTTCCGCCTCTTCGTAATCCCCCCGCCACAAAAACGCGGGGAGCGCGGGGAGTTTCAGGCCCTTTAAAAAGAGCTTCGTCGTCACCTTATCCATCGCGACGGAGGAAGAGAGCGTGTCGCCCCCGACCACGGGAATGCCGGAGAGGGAAAGGAGCCCGGACAGCGTGCCGTCCTCCCCGCCCGCGCCGTGCGTGCAGTTGATCGCCGCCGCAACCGCGCAGAGCGGCTTCAGCTTCCCTTTTTTCACGCGGTAGAGGGTGTGATCGCCCGGCAGCAGACAGACGTGCTCCGCCTTCTTTTCGTCGAAATTTTTATAGAAGGAGAGGTCGAACAGCGCCCCGCCCGCAAACCACTCCCGTTCGGAACGGATGAACACGGGCACCGCTTCGTAGCGCGTTTTGTCCAGCGCGTTGGCGGCAAAGACGCCGGTGATGACGGATACGTCCCGTTCGGGGGCGGTTCCGCCGAAAATTACCATGATTTTTTTCATAAAAAAAGCACCTCCGTAATCGCTTACTTTCGTGCTTTTCTTTTTTTATCAGCTGTAAGTGTCCGGCAGATCGTTCTCAAAGAGCACGACGTCGCCCTTTTCCACGATCTCGTTGAGCCGCTCGTTGCCGCGGCTCAGATTCCGCTCGAAGAGGATGTCCTCGCGCTGCATGCCCGCGTCCAGCATGCCCTTGATGAGCATTTCGGCGTTGTGCCGCCCGACTACGATCACCTTATCCGCTTTTTCCGCGAGCTGTTTGCCGAAGGCGTAATTCGCCTCGTTTTCCCGCGCGCCCAGCTCGATGAGCCCGGGCGTGACGACGATTTTTCTCCCCGGGAACGTACTCAGCACCTCCAGCGCGACCGCGATTCCGTCCTCGTTGGCGTTGTAGCTGTCGTCTATGATGACGATTTCCCTGTGATTGGGCAGGAGCGCGAGCCGGTGTTCGATGGCGGACAGCTTGTTGATTCCGAGCGCGATCTCCGTCGGGCTCATGCCCAGGCGGTATGCGACCGCCGCCGCGAGGCAGATGTTGGAGATGTTGTGCTTTCCCAGAAGCGTCGTCAGACAGTGCACCGGCTTTTCGCCCCGGATGCGCAGCGTAAACGCCGTGCCGTGTTCGGAGATGTCGATCTCATCTGCGAAGACGAGGTCGTCTCCCTCCGAGATGCCGGCGAGGAACTTCGTCCCGCCGAACCGGCGGTACAGCTCCAGGCTGCCGGCGTTATCCGCCGAGAAAAAGCCGACGCCGTCGGGCGAAAGCCCCTCGAAGAGCTCGAACTTTGTCTCCAGAATCTTCTCTTCGCTGCCGAAGCTCTCCAGGTGCTGGGTATTCACCCCCGTGAGCACCGCGTACTGCGGTTTGACGATGGCGGCAAGATCGGAGATATCCCCAACGTGGCGCGCCCCCATCTCCGCAATGAAGATGTCGTGCGTGGCGTCCAGCTTCTTGACCGTCAGGGAAATGCCCAAGGGCGTGTTGTAGGAGCCGGGCGTGCTGAGCACGCGGTACTTCTGCGACAGAATCCCCGTCAGAATGTTCTTGACGCTGGTCTTCCCGAAGCTGCCAGTGATTCCGATCTTCACGATATCGCTCTGATCGAGCACGCGCTTGCAGTCCCTGATATAACGGCGGTTGTTCGCCCGCTCCATCGGCTCGTTTATTATATATGCGAGCCACAGCACAAAGGGTGCAAGCAGCGGAAGGAAACAGATGGGGAAGTACCGCAGGATAAAATAGAGCTCGCTTTTCGTCGCAAATACGATATAATTCGTCAGCACGATCAGCCCGAAATTGAGGATCAGCTGGAGCAGAACGTAGGTAACGATGAGCCGCACCAGGCGGCGCGTCATTTTAAGGGGCAGCTTTGCGGTGACGTGACGCTCGGCGTCCAGATAGACGAGGATGAACAGGAGATACGCCAAAAGCCCGATGTAGGCGGACGGGCGGATCCATTCGCCGCCGATGGTGGAAAAGCACATGCACGTGACGCAGAAAAAGAGTATGCTCATCAAAGAGAGCAGCATCAAGCGGGAAAAGTAGCCGTTGTGCTTTCCCCTGACCCATTTCAGATAACGCTTTCCCTTATAGCCGCACTGCTGCAGCGCCAGCAGAAACTTCCCCGCGACCAACGTGAGGAGCGCCGTGTTCCCCAGTGAGAGAAACAAAAAGATGAGAAGGTTTCCCAAATTGAATATTGCGGCAAACGATTCGCCCGCCAAAGCGGCTTCCAGTGCGGTCATGGCCTATCCTCCAATAAAAATTCCCGCGCGACGAGGTTAAAGAGGCGCGGCCGGTCCAGAAAACAAAAATGCCCGCACCCCTCCATCCGAAAGAGGCGGCAGTCCCGAATCAGCTTTTGGAAACGCTCCGCCATATAAAGCGGCGTCTCGCTGTCCTCCTCGCCCCAGATCAGCAGCGTGCGCGCGGAGATCTGTTCCGCGTACGCCTCGGTGTATTCATTCACCACCAACTTAAAGCTCTCCCGCATGACGGGATTTAAGGCGCGGTAATCCGGCGAAAAGAATTTTTCCAATTTTTCCTTCTTTTTATAAACGCGCTTCGCAATTCGGTAGCGAAGCGTTTTCAGGCGGTACCCCAATCCCCTGCGGGGCTTCAGCCCCGCCGCCCCCGTCATCACGAGGGAGGAAACGCGCTCGGGGTAGAGCGCGGCAAACTTCACCGCCACCCGGCAGCCGAAGGAATGCGCGAGGATATGCGCCCGCTCGATGCCGTGCGCCTCGAAATAGTACAGCAGTTCGGTGACGTAGTCGGAAAGCGAATAGGGATATTCCATATCCGCATTTTCCCCAAATCCCTTCAGATCGAGCGCGCGGCAGTCGAAATACCGCTCAAAAAAACCGACCTGATGGGCGAACACCGTGCGGTCTGATAAAAAACCGTGCAGAAAAATCAAGACTTCTTTGGTACCTGAAATTTCAATCGGATTCACAAAACTCCTTTTTCATCACCACCGCGTCCTCGTTCCCGTAATAGTTCTTGCGCAGAGAGACGTGGGTAAAGCCGTGTTTTAAATAGAGCGCGACCGCCGGGCGGTTGGAGGCGCGCACTTCCAGAAAGACCGTTCTGACGCCCGTCAGCAGCGCCTCGGCAAAGAGCGTTTCGAGGAGCGCGCCTGCAATCCCCTCCTTGCGGCGGCTGCCGGAAACGGCGACGCGCAGCAGATCCGCCTCGTCCGCCGCCTTCTGACAGGCGGCGCAGCCGACGATCTCTCCCCCGTCCTCCGCGAGGTAGCCGACAAACCCGGCCGAAAGGAATCCGTCCGCGAGCTGGCGGTACGTCCAGGCGTCCGCAAAGCACGCCTTTTCCAGTTCGGCGATCGCCGCGAGATCGGTAAATTCCCACCGACGGATGTTCATCTTCCCTCCTCTGCCTGGCTCTTGCGGATATAGAGCGGCTCCAACGGAAAATCCTCCGCGGCAAAGCGCAGATTTTTCTCGACCGCCCGCTTCAGCCCTTCCGCGGGGTCGACCACCGCGGAGGGAATTGCAAGCGGCGTGCCGCTCACGAACTGATACTCGCCCCGCAGGTCCAGCACGTCCGCCTCGGATAAAAAGGCGGGCGGCAGGCAGATAACGCCGCGGTCGTAACCGCAGACATAGTAAGAACCGTGCTTTGCGTCCAGAATACAGAGGACCTTTTCCGTCTCTTTATGATATGCGAGGGTATCGAAGGACGTTACCCCCAGCTTTTTCTTATGCAGTGCGTCCGCCAGTCCCTTGACGGCGGAAACGCCGATCCGCACGCCCGTAAAGGAGCCCGCTCCCACCACGCAGCAGAACGCGTCCACCGACGCGGGCGCGCACCCCGCCTCCTGCAAAATCTGCTCGACGGCAGGCATCAGGCGCACGGAATGCTCCATCCGGCAGTCGGGTTCAAATATGCAATAGTCCCGCCCTTGCGCATGCAGCAGCACCGTAAGGTGCGCGGCAGAAGTATCGATCGCCAGGTAATTCATAGCGAAATTTCCCTCTCTGTTTCGGAAATCCTGCGGATGGTCACCCGCCGGGCATAGGGCGGTACGGCCTCCGCGATGCGTTCCGCCCATTCGACAACGCAGATGCAGTTTTCCCCGAAATAATCGGTGAGCCCCAGCCGCTCGGCGTCCTCCGCGGAAGACAGGCGGTAACAGTCGTAGTGAAAAAGGTAGTTCCCGTATACGTTCAGATAGGCGTACGTGGGGCTGGTGACGGGATCGGAGAGTTCCAGGCCGCGCGCGAGCCCCTTGACGAACTGCGTCTTGCCCGCGCCCATCCCGCCGTCTAAAATCACGACGTCGCCCGGCTTCAGCGACTTCGCGTATTCGCATGCAATCGCTTCCGTCTGTTCGGGGGAAGCGGATAAAAAGATCGCCATACAGGTATATTATAACCTGTATGGCGGCAATTTGCAAATCTTTTTTCTACTTCCAGACGAAATATCGCAGGAGAACGAGCACGGTCAGCACGAGGACGGCGCACGCGCACGCCGCCAGCACGATCGCCGTGCGGCGGCGATTCTGCGGCGCTTCCTCCCCCGCCGGAGGATCCAGCTTTTCGCTCAGCCTGTCGAGCGCGCGGGAGATGCGCTTATACACCGGCAACGTCACGCAGACGGCGACGAGACAGCGCAGCAAATTAAACGGCAGCACGGAGACCCACAGATAAAAATTGTAAAAGCTCTCCTTCGTGCAGGAGGGGAAAAGGGGCGTCATCATGCCGATCAGGGGGTCCCAGCTTCCGCCGTAAAAAAACTCGACGTAGAAGGGAACGAGGATCAGCCAGTTTGCGAGCACGGCCACCGCGACCGAGCAAGCCGTCCCGACCGCCATTGCGAGAAGCGCGCCGCGGAAAGTGCGCCTTTTTCGGTAAATGAGTCCCGCCGGAACCACGAACGCCAGCCCGATCAGCAGATCCGCCGCCTCCCCGACGAACGCGGTGCCCGTGCCCTTGATCGCGAGCTTTATGAAGATCTTGACGACCACGATGATGGCGCCGGATCCCGGCCCCATGGCGAACGTGCCGATCAGCGCGGGGATATCCGAAAAATTGAGTTCCAGAAAAGAGGGAAACGCCGCGGCGATGGGGAAACCGAACACGTAGAGCACGCCGGACAGCGCCGCGAACAGCGCGATCGACGCGATGCGGGTGGAACTGAAGTAAGAACTGTTTTTCATAGACGACCTCTGATCAATAAATTTTTAAAGTCGTTCTTTGAAAAAACCGCCCGAAAAAAGGGGCGGTAAAACAGCGAAAAATACGCCGTTACTCTTTTTCCGTCCGGACTATACCGTCGGTCCGGGAATCGCACCCGGTCGGGAGCGCCTTCGCGCTCTTCGCAGACTTTACTGCCGGTGAGGAATTTCGCCTCGCCCCAAAGAATAACTTTAAATTGCGTTTCTATTATAGCGCCGAAACGCGCGCTTGTCAATGATTTCGGGGCAATTCAGTCAAATGTCGCGCTGTTGACGGCTGCGAGTTCCAGCGCGATGGCGGCGGCTTTGTCCGTCGCGATCATGTCCGCGCCCGCCGCGAACAGTCTCGTGAGCTCCTCCGCCGTGCCCCGCTCGGTATAGACGGTGACGGAAAAGTTCCCCTTTGCGTCGTTTTTGTAGGCGGCGAGCTGAGAAGAGGCCTCCGCGGGGAAATACCCGCTTGAAAGCGACACGCCTTTCAGCGGCGCGCGGTCGAGCGCGCCCGCGAGCTTTTTCAGCACCTTCTGATCCAGGCGCGCGGGCTCCAGTACGATGCGCAGGCGTTTTTTGGAGGCGCCGCACAGCTTGATCAGCCTGCGGCGGAAATCGTAGAGATCGCCGTTTTTCAGCCTGAACACATCCGGCACGTAGCCGATCTCGCCCGCGCCCGCCTTTACGAGGTCGCGCACGGCGGCGAGCGCGGAAGAAAAGGAATCCGGCCCGAACGGATACCCCACGACCGTCGTCACCGTGATGTTCTCCGGAAGGCGCTTTTTCACGAACCCCACCTGAGACGGGAGCACGCACAGCTTGCCGAACCCGTATTTTTTCATCTCTTCCGCCACGGACGAAAGTTCCCGCTCGGTCGCGTCCGGTTTCAGAAACACGTATTCGATCTTCGCGGTCAGCTTTCTGATCTTGGTCAGTATAAATTCGCTCTTCAGCTCGGCGTCCGTCACGCCCAGTATCTCCGCAAGCTGCGAGCGGTCCTTTTCCGCCGCAAACGAAGCGCCCGCTGCGACAGTCTCCGCGCGCTCGGGCGCAGCCGAAAGGACGGGCGCCTCCTTCGTCTCTTCCGCGGCGGGCTCCGTTCCCTCCGCCGGCTTTTCTTCGGTAACCGTTTTCTTCTTGAAAAACAACATATTTACCTCCTGTCCCGATCCGGGCGTGCCGCCCGGCCGTCCGCTTGTCAACCGCGTATTTTCTATGATTCTGCCCTGAAAGCGCGCCCGTTAAACCTCATTGCAGTCCGCCGGACGGGCGCCGCCTTCAAAATAGGATAAAATACAACAAATACTTTCATTTTTCCCGCCGCGCCCTGCGTTATACTGAGGAAAAAACGGAGGTACCCGAATGAATTTCCTGCTTCTTTCCGTCCACCCGCTGCTGGGCATGTGCGCGCTCGCGCTGTTATTTCTCGTCAGCTATTTACTCGTGCTGGGCGGAAGAGCGGTCTACCGCTTTTTCCTGCCCAAGACAGACGAGGGCGCCGTTGAACGCGCGCGCATCTCCCCCACGCCGAAACAGGTCCGGAAAACGACGGCGGAAGCGGCGAAACGCGCCGACCCCGCCCGGAAAGCGCCCGTCCGCCGGCGCGCTCCCGTCCGGAAACTGGTCATCGACCCCAAAGAAGTCTCAGAATTTTACTGGAAAAAATGACGTCTTGGAAATTCCGGCGCGCCGCTTCCGATTGCGGCGCGCTCTTTTTTTCAGCGTTCCGCAGCCGGCTCCCCGTCCTCGATACGGACGAGATTGTTCCCCTCGTCCCACAGCCGTTCGAGGTGATAAAACAGGCGGCTCTCATCGTTAAAGATATGCACGAACACGTCTCCGTAATCCAGGACCGCCCATCTGCCCTCGCGCACACCCTCTCTGCGCAGGGGGAAGACGCCGATCTTGTCCATCTCCTCTTCCAGATTTTCGGCGAGCGAACGGACGTGCGTCAGGGAGCGCCCCGTCGCAATGACGTAATAATCCGCCAAAATCGTCTTTTCCTTCACGTCGATGCGGACGACGTCCGTCCCCTTTTTTTCCAGCAGTATCCTGCCGATCGCTTCCGCTTTTTCTGTCGAATTCATCTTTTATCTCCTTTTTGGTAAAATGCGACGGCATCCGCCGTCAGCCGGCAAATCGGCTTATTCTGCCGTACGAGATATTCGTACTGATAAAACAGGCAGGTCTTAAAACATTGCCCGAAATCGCCGTTGCGGTACAAACTTCTCAGATAGGGCGCGTTCGGGTAATCCCTGCCCTCCTCCACCAGGTCGGCGACAAAGACCAGCTTTTCCAACATTCCCATGCCCGGACGGGCGGTGGTGTGGTAGCGGACGGCGTCCAGCACCTCCCGGTCGGTCACCCCGTATTCCCGCTCCGCGACGTAAGCGCCCAAAAAAGCGTGCACCACGGGGGAGGGCAGGTCTGCCGGCAGATCCGCGCCCGGGTAATCCTCCGGGTTCAGATACTTCGCGCAGTCGTGAAGCGCGCACGCGAGATATGCCTTTTCCTCCTCCACACCGAGAGAACGCGCGCGGCGCAGCGCCTCCGTCACCACGTTCGCCGTATGAACGACGCGCGCGGGTTTCAGCGCACGCGCGACCTTTTCCGCAATCGCGTCTCCCCGGTAAAGCGCGTGCGTGTGGATGTAGTCCGCCGCCGCGGGGGGCAGGTCGGGCGCGGGCAGGCCGAACGCGAGATAAGTGCGGATCTTCGTCGCGGAAACCGCTTTTCCCCGGTACGTAAGGCGGAGAAAGGACTTGCCGAACCGCTCGCCGAAGTAGCGCGCTTCCTCCGAAAAATCCGCGTCGTCGCCCTCGCGCGCCGCCGCGACCAGCGTCGCCGCCGCCAGAATGCGCTCGGGGTTTTTCCATGTCTTAAAATCCCGCAGCATATCCCCGCCGACCAGAAAGTAAAGCGCAGCGTCCGGAAACATGCGGGCGACGGCCTCCACCGTGAGATAGGTGTAGCTCGTCCCCTCGCGCGCAAGCTCGAGATCGCTCACCCGCACCCGCTCGATCCCCGCAAACGCGCGCTTCGCCATCTGAAAGCGGTATTCCGCCTCCGTCTCCCTGCGCCCGTTCTTATGCGGCGCGGCGTACGCGGGGATCACCAGGAGCGAATCCAGCTCCAGCTCCCGCACGGCGGCGCGCGCGAGCGCGATATGCTCGTTGTGAACGGGATCGAACGTCCCGCCGAAAATGCCGATTTTCTTCATGTTTTTCAATGGGATTTTAAACTTTCTGTATCTTATTATACTACATCGCGCGCAAATTATCAATCGTTTTCGTGGCGGCGCCGCCGAAACGCCCGAAAAGAAGTATACTTTTCGCAATTATGGGTATCACTTACAAAAAAGGCAAAACCATGAAGACGAAAATCCCCTTCCTGTTCGACCTGCTGTTTCTGTTCGCGGCGAGCTTTCTCCTGGTGCTGGCGCTTTCCGGCTGGATCATGCCGCGCGTGCCGGGATTTCTGACGGCGTTTGCCGCCGCCGGCTTGCTCACGCTCCTCTGCTACCGCGTCCGCTCCAAAAAGGAGCTTGCGTTCGCGCTCAGAAAAAAGGACGAAAAAGAAGCGGAGGCGCTCGCCGTCCAGATGAACTTCAATTCCCTCGCGGAAAATCTGGCGATTCTGGAGCGCGCCGCCAAAAAAGCGGAGATCCCCTTTGAAAGGAGAAAAAAAGCCCTGTTTTTCCCCGCGCAGAACAAGCTCGTCTGCCCGCGCTTTTCGTTCGACGGCGTAAGCAACTCGGTGATCGCGCTCGCCTATGCGGAGCGGAAGGAGGACACGGCGGTGGTGATCCTCTCCGCGGATTTTTCGGCGAACGCCAAAAAATTTGCCGAAAAATTCGGGAAAAAAATAAAACTCGTGCCGATCGCCCCGCTGTACGCGCGGCTGAAAGAACTCGACGCGCTCCCTCCGATCTCCGAACGCTTCACGCCGAAAAGGAGGAGCGCTTCCGAATGGATGGAACTCATCTTTTTAAAGAGTTCCTCGCGGGGATATTTCACCGCGGGCGCGATGCTGCTGATTCTGAGCTTCATCGTGCCCTATAAGCTCTATTACGTGATTTCGGGAACGGTTCTGACGCTTTTTTCCCTCTTCCTCCGCTTTTTCGGCAAAGCTCCCTCCGAATAAAAGCGCCTGCCGACAAAATAGAAGCGCGGGAAACGTGCTGTTTCAATCAAGATAAAAAAAGAGCGAAGGGGGTGCCCCCCTTCGCTCTCTTATTTGCCCGGCTGTAATTTATTTCATAAAAAGCGTTATGACAAAGACCGTGAACGGCAAGGAAATCAGATACATTGAAATTCTTTGCCATACCCCGGTCACCCCAACACAGTGCCGCGGAACTTCGGTTTATCGCTCATCCGTCTGTATTGAATCGCCATCCGTAAGGTTATAAAGCGCTTCGGGGCTGTTGGCAAAAATTTCCCCTGCCGCTTTGCAATTTTTTATCTCGGCGCAGTCGGCGCAGGTATCAAAGTTCTTTGCATGGGCGCATTGCCTGACGGCACAGAGGTTTTCGCAAAAATATGTCTTCGCGCCTTCCGCCCTGCAGCCCTGACAGTGAATCATTTCGGGCAGGATCTCCACTCCGTTGAGCCTGCTCCACAGCGCTGCCGTCTTTGCTCTCAGCGCATCGTCATTGCGGACGGTCGCGAGAAATGCGTCGCATTTTTCGCAGTCCAAGCCGCAGTATCCTATGTTCTTTTTCATTTTTTCATCTCCTCACTTTATCAGGCGATTGACGTAATCCAAGGGAACGTCCATGCGCGTTGCAGTCTGTTCGGGCGTCAGTCCGCCGGCGATAAAACGCCTGCAAACGGATTCCATCCTTTCTCCGACTTCAATGATATGCCGGTCGGGATCGTAAAAACGGACGACACGCTGCCCCCAACTGTGCTCCTTGACGGGGTGAACGTACTCGATCCTGTGCTTTCTGAGTTTTTTTATGAACGCATCAAAATCATCTGCCTCGAAATACAGTTCAAACTGATTTCCGCCGAAAGAAACGCGGTCGGTTTCGATAAAATTCCGATATGAGTCGAGCGTCTGCAATGCCAGGCCGCCGGTCAGCGTTTTGTTCGCCCCGAAATCGGATAAGATTTTACGCCCGAGCACGGCCTTATAAAATTCCACGGATCGATCCATATCCCGAACGACGAGCATCGTACTGACTGCCTTCATTTCACACCTCGCTGAATCGTATTCTCCTTTTTGCCGAAAACAAAGCCCGGCTTTCGGATATTATATCATGATTCGGCGAAAAAGTAAAAGAATTGAGCGCACTTCCCTGCCCCAGAGGATCGTGCGCTCTGTCTCTTTCGCCGCGGCAGACTTGCCGTCGGAATCGGGCTCGTGCCTGCGCGCTTTTTTGTGCCGCCGTATCCTTTACCCGGCGGACGCGCTTTCTTTCGCGTTATAAGGGAGGATACCCGTTTTCCTCGCCGTGTCTCATAGAGCGTCAGGCGCCGACGGAAATTTCCGCCGTGTAGCTTCCCCAGTCGTCCGACCACGCCAGGCGGTATCCCCCGGAGATTTCCTCCATATCGTCCGGCGCCACCTCGGTCAGCTGGTAGCTGCCGTCTTTGTAACGAATTTTCGCGACGATCTCCTCCGTCATCAGCTCCTCTTCCGTAAAGCGATCTCTTACGAGGCTGACGGAAGAGACTTCCTTCTTCCCCGAAGCGTGCCCCGCGTCCGCTGCGAGCCGGAGGTTGACGGCTTTTCCGTCCGAAAAGAGGACGGTCAGCTCTTCGTAAACCAGTGACTCGTATTCCTCCTCCAGTTTGACCGCATCCTCCATCAGCTTTTCCATCTCTTCGAAGGAAGAGACGTTTTCCAGCTTCTGCTCCAGCTCGTCCATGCGCGCCTGCAGTTTCAGCGCGTTTTCGCTCAGCCAGACGGAAAGATTCCCCATTTTCTCCGTCGGTTCGCCCAGGACGGAGACGACCTCCTGCTCGCTCATGCCGTATTCCACGCGCTCTGCCTTCGCCGCCAGCCCGGGCGAAAGGACGGACGGAAGCGCAATCGCCAGCACAAGCAGAACGGCCAAAACGGGCGCCCCCACCGAAGCCAGGCGGATCAGGGCATGCCGCCGCTTGTGCTCGGCGACGGTTGCGGCGGGCTTTCCCCGTTCGTAAGCGCGAAGGTCGTGGCGGTAGTCGCTCAGCGCGCGGCGATAGGCGCGGTATTTCCGCCGTTTCCCCCGATAGCGCGTTTTATCCTTTTCCCGCGCGATTTTATAGTCGATATAATCCTGCCGCAGCTGGGCGACGGAATAGATCGGCTCCGAATAGCGGTTTGCGTCCTCCCCGAAAAAGCGCCTTTTCACCTTGGGCGCAAAGAACACGCCGATCGCGGAGAGGATCAGACAGGGCCCCCCGATCATTCCGCCGCATGCCAAAAATACGACGAAAAAAAGCTGTTCATCGCTCTGATCTGCCGCACGAGGAAACAGAATTCCCATACAAAGAAAGAAGAGCACATAGAGTATAAGAGCGAAATACAGAACCGCCGTCTTTTTGCGGTAAAGCCGCATGGTCAATTCCTTGCGCGGTCGTCTTGCCGCGACGACGATGCTGATAATCCACCATATAACAATAGCTAACACACCTAAAATATTTCCTAATACCGATAATATTTTCATGATTCCGTTCATCCGCTCGCCGAAAACCATAATCCAAATAAAAAAGGGAATCACCAAAAAACACGGAATACTCGCACCGCAGATCTCGGAAGCCTTATAAAACAACCTGAATTTTTTGCGTACTTTTCTCTCCTGAAAGCGCGGGAACTTTGCGGGGTTCTCCACCGCCTCGGGCGGAACGGGCGCGGCGAGAATTTCTGCAATCGTTTCCCCTTCATTCGGCACTGCCGGCTTTTTCGCCCGCTTCGGGTCAACAGGGCGCGCTTCGATTGTTTCCCCGTATTTTTTTACGAGGAAATACCGCCCGGCCGTCGCCCCCGCCGAAAAGAGCAGAAACAGAACGGAAAATACGATAATCAGCGTGGAGCAGGCGCCGGCAGAGGCGTCTTCCGCCTTGACTTTTCCCGCAATCACGCAGCCTATCGTCAGATAGAGCAAAAACAGAGCGGAAGAGACTGCGCCCAGTACGAAAAAATGCTTTTTCCGATAAAACGCGCAGAAGTTCAGCGCAGCGGCGGCGAGCAGCGCGCATACCGCGAATACGATCAGCGTGATCATGCCGCCGCGCAGTCCCAGCTCGGTGTCGGACAGCAGATCGTAGACGTTCCCCAAGCTCATCCCGAAAAACTCCGCGACAGGCGCGGCGTAAAACGCCCACAGCAGCAGGGCGAACAGCCCGAACATAAGGACGGGAAGATAGGCGAGCCCGTTTCTTGCCAGCCGCAGCAGACTTTCCCGCGTGAAGAAAGGGTTTGCACTCTCCCGTACGCCGGCCGGTTTCGGCATGGGCGCTTGCTCTTCCTGCGGCAGGGAATTATTACCTGCTAACGCCGCGGGAGCCTGCGGCGGAGCAGACGATGCCTCGAAAGAATAGCCGCATTCGTTGCAGAACTTTGCCGTGATCTTGGCGCGGTAACCGCAGGCAGGGCACTCTTTATCCTCCGCGTACCGCTTGCCGCACGCGGGACAAAATTTCCCTTCAAATTCCTCCCCGCAGAATGGACAAATATGCATAATACTCCTCCTTTTCAAAAGGCCGTCAATGTCTTTTCCTTGCTTATAAGCAAGGAAAAGGGCTAGCCCTTTTTGTTTTATTTTATCACAATGCGACGGTATTTTCAATCAATTTCATCCATAAAAACGCTTTTTTCTCCGTTTTACGGGGATTTTTTCCTGCATATTGCCCTTTTGCGACGGGCAGCAGTTTGGTGACAGCGTACCCGTTATGGAATTTCATTAAAAAAATTCAGCGGCAAAGAAAAAACGCGCGCATGTTCATGCGCGCGTAGCTTTCGGCAATGTTTTTTCCAAAGGGAACGAAAAAGCTCAGTCCTTTTTCGCCTGAGCGGCGAGAATATTCCTGATGTCTTCGAGCAGCGCTTCCGTGGTATGCTTCGCGGCTTCCTCCGCGGCGGCCTTGTCGGCTGCGGCTTTTTCCTCGTCGCGCGCCTTCGCGGCGGCTTCGATCTCGGCGAGCGTCTTGCCGCTCTTTTTCATCGCCCTGAATTCTTCCTTCGTGTAGCCGTAATACTTGGGAGAGAGAGCGCCCTTCGCCGCCATCGTCGCCTTGAGGATGACAAAGAGCACGAGAGCGATCAAGAGGAAGTTGATGACGGCATTGATCACGCCGCCCCAGTCTATGTAGATGGAGTTTGCAAGATCGATCGCCCCCGTGTCGTCGAATACCTGTTTTAAAAAGGTAAACGACTCGGTCATCGCCCCCTCGCCGAAGATCAGCGCCAGAACGTAGTTGATGAGCGGCTTTAAGATTCCCTCAGAGAGCGCCGTGACGATCGCGGTGAAGGCGGTGCCGATGATCATGCCGACGGCGAGATCCATCACGTTTCCGCGGGAAATAAAAGCCTTGAAATCCCTGAAAAATTTTTTCATTTGAGTACACCTCTCTTAAAAATTTATCGCGTCAAAACAGCTTTTTCTTCTCTTTCAGGAGCGCTTTCAGCAGCCGCCCTACTTCGGAAGGAGAAGCGTTTTTCAACCGTTCTTCCAATAATTCCGCCCTGGTCTTTTTCATTTTGTCCACCCCGTGCAAACAAGGAGAATGCTCAGCGCAATGAGATAGAGCGAAAACCACTTGTAATTTGCCTTTTTCATCGCCGCGAGAAAGAGCCTGATCGCCAGGTATCCGCTCACCGCCGCCGCCAGCACCCCGAAGAGGACGGGCAGCCATGCGACGCCCGCGCCGCCGACCGCGGCTTTGATTCCCTCCGAAAGCGCCGCGCCGCAGATGACGGGAACGCTCATCAGAAAGCAGAAATCCGCATTATCTTCGCGGTTGACGCCTAAAAAGCACCCGGTCGCCGCCGTCGTGCCGCTGCGGGAAAGGCCGGGCAGAATCGCAAACGCCTGCGCGATGCCGTAGACCGCGCTCTCTTTCCAGCCGACGCTGCGGAACGCTGGCCGCCTGGAGCGCCGCTCCGCCGCCGCGAGCAGGACCGCCGTCAGCAGAAAGCCGAAAATCACATAAGTTCCGCCGAAAAACACCTCGTCGATCCAGTCCCCCAGCAGAAAGCCCGCGAGCGCCGCAGGGAGGCTGGCGAGCGCGAGCAGCCCCAGCTTCCGGAAGGGCGGGCGGAACAGCTCCAAAATCTTTTTCAGATACACCGCGACGAGCGGAATGAGCGTTCCCACGTGCAGCATGACGCCGAAAAACAGCCCCCCTTCCACGCCCAGCCAACGCTCGCATACGATGAGATGCCCCGATGAAGAAACGGGTAAAAATTCGGTTATCCCCTGCACCAATCCGAGGACGATCGCCTGCCAGATTTCCATACGGCCCCCTTGTCCCTTTCAGTATATGCAAGGGAAAGGCCGACTATTCTAACGGGCGCTTTCGGGAGCTTTATTGAGGAGATTGAGAAATTCGCGCACGGCAAACGAGGGCGCTTCGTCCTTCGGCAGAACCAGCCCGATGCCGCGCACGGGAAGCGCCGGATCCGTGACCACCTCTTTCAGCGCGCCCGCGTCCAGCTCGTGCCGCACGAATTCGCGCGGAATGCAGGCGATGCCGATCCCCTTTTTCGCGAGTTCGGTCATGAGTTCCAGACTCGCAAGCTCGATTTCGGGGTGCAGGTGGATGCCCAAAGCGTGAGCGTAACTGACGATCGCCTGCCGCGTCGCGGTGGAAAGTTCCAGCATCAGCAGCGGATAATCGTGCAGCCTGGCCAGCGGGACGGGCCCGGCGGTCAGCTCCGAAAACGCCTCCGATGCGACGAAGATATCGTGCAGCTGCATCACTTTGTTGGACAGGTTGACATCCCTGTCGTCCACCGGAAGATTGACGAAGCCGATATCCCCCTTCTTGCTCCGGATGTTCTCTATCGTCTCCGCCGATGTACAGTTCTGAATGACGATCTTCACGTCGGGGTACATCTCGTGATACAGCTTGATGTAGTCGATGAGAAAATGCGTGGCCACGGTGTCCGACGCGCAGATGCGCAGAACGCCCGTCGCGGTGTTTTTGAGTTCGGCGTAGCGCGCCTCCGCTCCGTCCAAAATCCTGAGCGCCTGTTCCACCGCCTCGAACATCTGCCTGCCGCCCGGTTCGGAAAGCTCCATGCCCCGGTGCGTGCGGATAAAGAGCTTGCCTCCCAGCTGATTTTCCAGCTGCTTGACCGCCTGCGAAACCGCGGGCTGAGAAATATAGAGTTCCTCCGCCGCTTTGGTCAGGCTGCCGCACCGCGCGACCGCGTAAAATACCCGATACAATTCGAGATTGACCATGCTTCCTCCGTATTACGGATATAGTATAACATAAAATCCGATGAAATTCATCGGATTTTAACAAATTTTTTATTCCGTTCAGGATTTTTTGACGTAAATAACCACGCAGACGTTCGGCCCGGCATGCGTTCCCACCACCGCGCCCACCGACTGCGTGCGCGCGCCCGCGGGATCGATTACGTCTTTCAGCGCATCCATCAGGAGAAGCATGTTCTTCTCCGTCTTCGTATACCCGTATACGACGGGATACGACGGATCCACGGGGTTTTCCTTGACTTTGGCGGCGACTGCGCCCAGCGCCTTGCGCAGGCCGAGCGCCTTGCCGATGACCTGGACTTTTCCCGCGATCGTGACGATGGGCTTGATGTTTAAAAGCGTCCCGATCACGGAGCTCGTCCTGGAGAGCCGGCCGCCCTTTCTGAGATACTCGAGCGTATCCACGACCGCGAACAGGCAGATCTTTTTCTTGAGCGCTTCGAGCGCTTCAAAGATCTCCTGCGCGGAAGCGCCCGCCGTGCGCATCTTCACCGCTTCCAGCACCAAAATCTGCATGACGCCCACCGTGGATTCGGAATCCACGATGTAGCCGCCCGAAAACTGCGCCATCTCCATGCCGATGCGGGCGGACTGCGTGGTTCCCGAAAGCTCGGAACCGATGAGGACGGCGACGACCTCTTCCCCTTTTTCCTTCGCGCTCGAAAACAACGCCTCGAACACCTCCGGAGAGGGTTGCGCGGTCTTGGGGAGTTCCTCCGCCTTTTCCAGGCGCTCGTAAAACGCCTCGTCCGTTATTTCTCCGTCTAAAAACGTCTCCGTTCCGAAATTCAGGATCAGCGGGACGCACTCCACCCCGAGCTTTACGAGTTCCGACGGCTCGAATTCCGCCGAAGAATCGGTCACGATTCTGATTTTGTTCATACTTTAATCTCCTTGAAATACTTTTTCGTCCAAAAGCGCGATGATCTTCGATACTTCGCCGATCTCTTCCGGCGAAAGGCGCTCCTGCATTTTCGATAAAATAAATTTTCCGTAGGACGCGTCGTCCGAATAATACCGCCTGAACTGATCGGTCACGCGGAGGCGGAATTCCCTGCCGTCCTCCGTGGGAATCTTCTTGAGATATCCCTTTTCGACGAGCGACTTCACCTTATAGGTGGCGTTCGGCGGCGAAATGTCGATGTAATCGGCAAATTCCTTCATCGTGGGTTCATTTAAAAGATAAATCACCTCGACGGAAGAGATCTCCGCGGCGGAAAGCGAACCCGCCCTTTCCCGCAGCACCGAGAAAAAGTGCTTGTAATACTCTAACCGGAACGCGCGGTAGATTTTTTCAAAACTCTCGTCTAACATTTCATTCCTTCAAAAATTTTAATTAAAAATTTTTAACTATTATAGTATAGCCGTGCAGAATAAAAATGTCAACCGATTGAAGGGAATTTTTCCGACGCAGCGTAAAATAAAATTTCCCTCTTTGCATAAAAAAGGGAATCCCGAGGGATTCCCTTTCTTATCCTGTTTGTAATTTTTAATCGTCTTTGAGGAACGCCGCCCAGGAAAAAGCGGATAAATCCGCACTTTTCCAATCTGCGAGGCGGCCGCGGTATTCGCTGATGCGATCCCGGAGGGCGCACTCGTACGCGCCGCCCCTGCGTGCCAAAGCGGTGAGCTCATAGAGCGGCAGACCGAGCGCGTGGCGCGGCGTATGCACAGTGGAACACGCCTGCCCGACCGCATGAAAGAGCGCTTCCCGCCGGGCGTCTTCCTCGCGCGCCGCCGCGTGAACGGCTAAAATCGCGCGGCGTGCGGCGGGCATTAAGATTGCGCCCTCCGCCCAGGCGCGGGCCGCCGCGACGCAGGAAAAAAGCCGCCCGTCCCCTTCCGCGCGGGCGATGCGTTCCGCTCCTTCCAACGCCCACAGCGTCAGCGCGCGGCGCGGCGCCTGCTCCAGTTCTTCGGCAAGGGGCAGAATACAGGGGCTGTCCCGATCCAGCAGCAGCTTTCTCCCTCTTTTGCGGTTTCTCTCCACTTCCGCAAACAGCATAATTTCTCCTTTTCACAAAAGAAAAAAGGCGGACGGTAACACCGTTCGCCAAAGCACGCCGAAAGAAACACTCAGTCTTTCTTTTCCGCCTTGGGTTCGACGACCAGCTTGCCGTCGTAATAGCCGCACTTTTTGCACACTCTGTGCGCAGTTTTCATCTCATGGCACTGCGGGCACTCCACGATCGTGGGAGCCGTCGCCTTGTAATTCGCAAACCTCGTATTCGTTCTCTGTTTTGAAGTTTTACTTTTCTGAACCGCCATCTTTCTTCACCTTCCTTTTTACGATTGACAGCCGCAATCCCCCTCGTTCAGATCCGCGCCGCATACGGGGCAGAGCCCCTTGCAGTCTTCCCGACACAAAAACGCCATGGGAAGATCGAGCAGAATCCGATCGGTTACCGCTTTTGTCAAATCCAATATGTCGTTCTGATACGTGTATAATTCTTCGGATTCACCCGAAACGAATTCCTCTTCCAGTTGAAAAACATACGCGTTCTCGGTCTCGGCAAGGCACCTGCTGCAGGCGCCCGCGAGAGAAACCGCCACTTCCGCCCGCACGAAAACACCGCTTTTGGAGAGAAGCTCCGCCTCTCCGGTCACTTTGACGGGGCCGTTGAACACAACGCCCGGCAAAGTGAGAACGGCGTCTTCCGGCGTATATTCGAAGTAAAAGCGCTCCGCGTCCTTTCCCCGCTGTCTCAGCTTTTTCAGATCAATCTTCATATACACCCAATAATCGCTTAAATAGTATACTCAATTACCGCCGCATTGTCAACTTTTTCGGCGGAGTTTCGGGGAAATTTCCCCGAATCCCGCCCGAAAAATCATAACTTTTCCACAATCTCCCTGGTTTCGCGCGCGATCACCAGCTCTTCGTTGGTGGGAATCACCAGGATCTTCACGCGGCTGTCCGCCGCGGAGATCTCGCGGACGGGCTCTCCCGAGCGCGCCCGGTTCTTCTCCGGGTCGAGCTTCGCGCCCATGTATTCCAAACCCGTCGCGACCGATTCGCGTACGTCCGCGTCGTTCTCGCCGATGCCTGCCGTAAAGACGATGGCGTCCGCGCCGCCCAGCGCCGCCGCATACGAGCCCACGTATTTTTTGACGCGATAGGTGAAGAGATCGAGCGCGAGGCGCGCGCGGTCGTTCCCCGCATCTTTCGCCGCCCTCAGATCCCTGAAGTCGGAAGAGACGCCCGAAACGCCCGAGACGCCGGATTTTTTATTCAGGATCGTGAGGACCTCGCCCACCGTCTTGTTCAGCTTGCCGCAGAGATATTCCACGACCGCGGGGTCGAGATCGCCCGAACGCGTGCCCATCGGAACGCCCTCCAGCGGCGTAAATCCCATGGAAGTATCCACGCACTTGCCGCCCTTTACCGCGGAGATGGAAGAACCGTTCCCCAGATGGCAGGTGATGATCTTCGCATCCGGGTTGTTCAGGTATTCCGCCGCCAGCGCGGAGACATATTTATGGCTGGTTCCGTGGAAGCCGTACCTTCTCACTTTGTACTTTTCGTAAAATTCCAGGGGAAGCGCGTACATGTAAGCGTAATCGGGCATCGTGGAGTGGAATGCGGTATCGAACACGCCCACCATCGGCGTATCCGGCATCACCGCGCGGCACGCCTCGATCCCCGTGATGTTCGCGGGCTGGTGCAGGGGCGCGAGCTCGGAATTCGCCGCGCAGATCTTCATGACGTCGTCCGTCAAAAGCACGGAGCAGTTGAAATCCTCCGCGCTGTGGACCACGCGGTGGCCTACCGCGTCGATCTCCTTCATGCTGCCGATGACGCCCCATTCCGCATCCGTCAGCGTATCCAGCACCAGCTGCACGGCGACCTTGTGGTCGGGAAGCGCCTTTTCGATCACCGTCTCCCCTTTCGCCGTCTTATGCTTCAGAAACGAGCCCTCGAGCCCGATGCGCTCGCAGCCGCCCTTGGCGACCGCCTGCTCGTTTTCCATGTCGATGAGCTGATACTTCAGGGAAGAACTCCCCGCGTTGACTACTAAGATTTTCATGATTGTCCCCCCTTATTATTTGATGAGCGTCTGCAGCGCCGTAATCGCGATCGCCGCCACGACGTCTTCCGCGTGACAGCCGCGGGAAAGGTCGTTGATGGGCTTTGCAAATCCCTGGCAGAGCGGACCGACCGCCTGGAAGCCGCCCAACCGCTCGGTGAGTTTATAGCCGATGTTGCCCGCATCGAGATCGGGGAAGATCAGGACGTTCGCATGCCCCGCGATCTTGGAGCCGGGCGCCTTGGACTTCGCCACGTCGGGAACGATGGCGGCATCCAGCTGAAACTCGCCGTCCGCGTTCAGTTCGGGCGCGATCTCATGCAGCTTTGCAAGGCCGTTCAGCACCTTGTCGACGTCGGCGTGCTTCGCGCTCCCCTTCGTGGAATGGGACAAAAACGCGATGCGCGGTTCGAGCTCCGCGATCACCTCCGCAGACTGCGCCGCAGAGACGGCGATGTAGGCGAGCTCCTCAGAGGTCGGATTCTGGCAGAGCCCCGAATCCGAATAGATATAGCAGCCGTCCTCGCAGTAGGGATTGCCCCCTTCGGGCGCGATCATCAGAAAATAGCTGGATACCAGGGGAACGCCGGGCGCGGTCTTGACGATCTGCAGGCCGGGGCGCAGCGTGTTCGCCGTGGAGTGGCAGGCGCCCGAGACGAGGCCGTCCACATCGCCCGCTTTCAGCATCAGCACGCCGAAATACGTGTTGTCCCCGGAGAGCTCCTCCGCCTGTTCCTCCGTCATGCCCTTCGCCTTTCTGAGTTCGTACAAAAGCCGGGCGTAAGCCGCGCGCTTTTCGCTCGTCTTGGGGTCGACGATCGTCACCCCGGCGAGGTCGACGCCGGGATTGTTCTTTTTGATTTCCTCGGGATTGCCGAGCAGTGTCACCGCGGCGATTCCCTCCTTCACGGCGTCCGCCGCCGCACGGACGACGCGCGCGTCTTCCCCTTCGGGAAGCACGATGTGCTTGTGCAGCGCGGCCGCGCGTTCCTTGATCCGTTCCAAAACCTTGGTCATAAATCCATCTCCTTCCATTACTTGCAATTTTTTTCAAAATAGCGTATACTGTGCATACGGAAAACTGATTCGTTCCGATTGATATTATAGCTCATTTCGGCGGAAAAGTAAAAGAAATTAAGGAGTTATTTATGAAAATTTGCGCGTGCGTCGCGGAATATAATCCCTTTCACCTGGGGCACGTCCGGCACATCCGGTATATGAAGGAAGATCTCGGCTTCGACAGGGTGATCGCGGTCATGAGCGGGAACTTTACCCAGCGGGGCGAACCCGCCGCGGCGGACAAGTTCACCCGCGCGAAATGGGCCGTTCTCGGCGGCGCCGACCTCGTGATCGAGCTCCCGACCGTATTCGCCTCCGCCAACGCCGAGCTGTTCGCTTCGGGCGCGGTGACGCTCATCGACGCATTGCACACCGCGCAGGGCCTCTGTTTCGGCGCCGAAAGCGGGAGTGCGGAGGAATTTCTGACCGCCGCGCGCGCGCTGATGACCGAGAGCAAGGACTTTCAGAAGGCAATCAGGCGCCAGCTCGACACGGGCGTATCCCATGCCGCCGCACGGCTCGCCGCCGTCAGAGAGCTGGGAATCGAAGGCGTCGATCCCGCGCTGACGGAGACGCCCAACAACATTCTGGGATTGGAATACTGCAAGCGGCTGGTCCGGCTGAAGAGCGAACTCGCCGTATACCCCCTGCTGCGCGAGAATACGCACAACGACGGGCAGTTAAAGCGCGGCGTCACCAGCGCGACCAGTATCCGCGGCGCGCTCGCCCGGGGAGAAAAGAGAAAGCTCAAACGGTGCGTCCCTCCCTACGTTTACCGGGATCTCCCGAAATTTCTCCCCGATTTCGACAAGATGATCCTGTCCCGCCTGTTTTCCTCCCCCGCGGAGGAGATGAGAGGCATTCTCGACTGTACGGAAGGGCTGGAAAACCGCATCAAAGCGCTGATCAAAGATAACCTCGTCTATTCTGCCGCACTGGATAAAATCGCGACCAAGCGCTATACTTACGCCCGGATCCGCCGCATCTGCATCGCAAATCTGCTCGGCATTCAGGAATCCCTGGTGCGCGAGGCTCTGGAGAGCAGGCTGTATGCCAACGTGCTGGCCGTGCGCGCGGACGCCACCGACCTTCTGGCGCTGGTACGCAGGAACGCCTCCGTTCCCGTGCTGACGCGGAAATCGGATTTTTCTGTTCTGGAAAAGGCGGCGCAGCGGGCGATGGAAAAGGATATTCTGGCGAACGACCTCTACAACCTCGCTTCCGGCAGACGGACGAACGAATATCAGATGCTGACGGTTTAAAGGGTTCATAAAAAATATGGAATAACTTTTTCTTTGCAAGAATACTGTTTTACAAAAAGAGCGGCTGTTTGACAGCCGCTCTTTTTTAAGACGCAGTTATATTTTCACTCGTGGAGGTACTCGGCAAACCGTAGACAATATCTCCGATTCTGAAATTACGTTTTACTAATTTCCAATAATATTCATTTGTCAACACTGTCCAAACATAGCTTCCTTGCTCATTTTCAAAATTTGAAACAATGGTCGATGCTTTTAAATACAAAACACCGCTTTCTTCTTTTCCATCAATAATAATATCAGTAGGATTAATTATATTTTCTTCTGATTCCCCGCAATATTCATACGGCGTAATTGTTACCCTTGGTTTTACAAAAAGCTTTTCTGTTTGAAGATTTTCTGCAGTCACTGTGGCTTTATCATTTACGTATCCAACTAATTTTGCGACTTCTAAACAACCATAAACAAATGTATTTTCAAACATTACATTACTCATTTTCAAGTTGCCGCCTACTCCGACAGTCCCCGCAATACCGCCAATTTTTTGATTTCCCTCGACAACGCTGTTTGTAATATTAACGTTTTCCAAAATAAGAGTACCGTTTACATAACCAGAAATCAGTCCCATTGTTCCGGTATCTTCATTGATGGTATCCTTTACCACCATACCGTCTAAATTGACATCCTTTATAACGACCTCTGCCCCCGCTTTTATGTTTCCAAATAAGCCATAACCATAGCCCTTTTTTGCAAACTCGCCGCTACCGAATATGGAATTGGTATCGTTGCGGAACCCGTAAATCGTCGGCGTCTGCCCTTCTTTTCCCTGAATCGTCAGATCTTTTGTGATATCACCAAAACGATAAGTAGCTCCTGATAAATCAATATCTTCCGATACTGTCAGCACCTGTACCTTTTGCGCTTCCGTATTACCCTTTTGATATTCATCGATAAAAGAAGCCAGCTGTTCTCCCGAGGAAATCTCGACATTACCGCTTTCAATTTTCTCTTTCCACGAAGAATCCAGCTGGATTTCACCGCTCAAAGAATACCAGTTCCCTTGTTCTTTTTCCAATGATTTATATTCTTCAGGAAAAATTACTTTATTTTCCGCATCTACATAGATAATACGGTTCAAGTTTTTCACCCAGAAAAAATGACACCCCTTAACCAACGGCTTATAGTTGTCCAAATCAAGATTTTCTTTATCCAATGCCGCTATAACATCTGCGATATTATCTAGGTTTTCAGTCGTTTCATGAATCGCCAAAGATGTATTCATCTGCCGAACAGCCTGAATATCTGCCGATTCGTTTGCCTTTTTGATCAGGCTGGAAAACGTGGGGATCAGCACCGCAGCCAAGATAGCGATCACTGCGATTACGATCACAAGTTCTACGATGGTAAAACCCTTTTTGTTTTTTCTCTTTTTCATGTCTTTCTTCTTTACACTTTCAGCGCATAATCCCATAAGCTTCTGCTTGCGCTCGTTAAGCGCAAGCAGAAAAGCCCTAGGGCTTTTGACGCATTGATATTTGACGGGATTATTGTATCACATTGCCGTCTGTTTGACAACCTTTTTCGGCAATTTTTACCAAAATAATGTAAAAACTTTCTATTTTAAGCAAATAAGGGGATTATTCCCCTTATCTAAAACAATTTCAGAACGTCGACTAAAATCGCAAAGCCGAACAGGAAAATAAAGCCCGCCACGTGGATTATCGCCTCCACCTTGCGGTTCAACGGCTTTCTCCTGATCCATTCCACCGCGGTGAACACGATGCGGGAGCCGTCCAGCGCAGGAATGGGGAGCAGGTTGAACACGCCGAGGTTGATGCCGATAAACGCCGCCATTTCCAGCCAGTAGGCAAAACCGCCGTTCTGAATGGCAGAGACGGTGGCGCCCACCGTGGTCACCGGTCCGCCGATCGCGGACAGTGAGAGGTGCCCCGTCAGCAGCTGCCCCAGCACGGTGAAGATGCTGCCTCCGATCCGCCACGCATAGGTAAACGCCCTGCCGATGCTTTCAAAAAAGCCGAACCGCACATAGGTCGCGTAGATTTCATTGACGCCGAGATATTCAAACGCCTTCGAGGCGTCCTCCACGCTGCCGAATACCGCATCCGCGCGGAGTTTGACTTCGATTTCCACGTCTTCCCCGCCGCGGCGGACGACGAAATGCACGATATCGCCCTCTTTTCTGCCGTCCAGCACCTCCATGAGGTCGGTCGTCATATAGACGTTTCTGCCTTCCGCCTGCAAAATGACGTCGTACTGCTGAAAGGAATACGCTTCCCCCGCCGGCTCGCTGCCGACCAGAAGGGACATCTGCCCGTAAGCGGCAAACAAAATAAAGATGATCAAAAGAGCGGTGATGACGTTCATCAGCGCCCCCGAAGCGAGCACGATGATCCGCTGCCAGGGTTTCCTGTTGTTGAACGCACTGGGATCGGGGTCGTCTTCATCCTCCCCCTTGAAGGCGCAGAATCCCCCGAGCGGCAGAAGCCGGACGGAAAAATACTCGCCGTTTTTCCGCTGTTTCCGATACAGCTTGGGGCCGAATCCGATGGCGAATTCCTCGATGCCGAAGCCGAAAATTTTGCCCGCGATATAGTGCCCGAACTCGTGCACGGTGATCATCAGAAGCAATAACAAAATCGCCGCCAGAATGTATCCGACGTACGACATGACACTTTGAAACGTCGCTAACAGTACCATTTAAACTCCGATTTTTCGTTCGACGAAGCGCCGCGCCGCCGCGTCCGCCGCGCACAGCTGCCCGTAGCTGCCCGCCCCCTCGCTCTTTACGCCGTCCAGCGCGGCGGCGATGAGCGCGGAAATATCGTAAAAGCCGATCTTCCCCTTGAGAAACGCCTGCACCGCGGCTTCGTTTGCCGCATTCGCGACCGCGGGATACGCGCCCCCCGCGCTGAGCGCCGCGCGCGCAAGGGCGTAACAGGGGAACCGCTCCTTGTCTATGGGCTCGAATTCCAGTGTGTGCAATCGGCTGAAATCTAACCGCGGCGCCCCCGAAGAAATCCGCTCCGGACAGGAGAGCGCAAGCTGCACCGGGATCTCCATGGAAGGAAATCCCAGCTGCGCCAGCACCGCGCCGTCCGGCAGCTCCACCATGGAATGGACGATGCTTTGGGGATGTACGACCGCCTGGATTTTTTCCGGTTCCGCCGAAAACAGCCAGGAGGCCTCGATGACTTCCAGCCCTTTGTTGAAGAGGGTGGCGGAATCGACCGTGATCTTCGCCCCCATGTCCCAGTTCGGATGTTTCAGCGCTTCCCGGGCTGTCACGCGGGCGAGCGCTTCTTTTGAAAACGCGCGGAAAGGACCTCCGCTGGCGGTCAGAATCAGTTTTTCAAAGGGCGTCTCGTACGAACAGCCGAGCGCCTGCCAGATTGCGGAATGCTCCGAATCGACGGGGCGGATCTGCGCCCCCGTCCGCTTCGCAAGCGCGGTGACCAGCGCGCCCCCCGCGACGAGGCTTTCCTTGTTGGCGAGCGCTACGGTCTTTCCCCGTTCGACGGCGGCGAGCACGCCTTTCAGCCCGGCAAACCCCACCACGGCGGCGAGCAGAATGTCGTATTCCGCAGCGGCGCAGGCGGTCAGAGCCTCCTCCCCGCAGACGTATTCCGTGCCGGCGGGAAGCTCCTTGCGGAAGGACTCCGTCCCCTCGGAAAGGGCGGCGAACGCAGGGCGGAACGCGCGCGCGATCGCGGCGAACGCGGCGGATTCCCGCCGCGCGGCGATTGCCGTCAGGCGAAACCGCTCGGGATGATTTTGTATCACTTTGAGCGCCGTCTGCCCGACGGAGCCCGTACAGCCCATTACGGCTACTCTAATCATATATGAAAGTTCCCCTATAAAAATAACCTTGAAAACTCAAGGTTACAGCAGCGCGAATACGAAGCAGAGAAAGGCGCTGGCAAACAGCATCCCGTCGATGCGGTCCAGAATTCCGCCGTGCCCCGGCAGGATCTTTCCCATATCCTTGATGCCCAGTTTCCGCTTGATATAGCTCTCGAACAGATCTCCCGCCTCCGTGAAGAGCGCGGCGAACAGCCCGATCATCGCCGAAAAGAAGGGCGGAAACGGGACGTTCAGCTCCGGGCGCAAAATATAATAGATGGCGATCGCCGCGGCGACGCCGCCGACCAGCCCGCCGATTGCCCCCGAAATCGTCTTGTTCGGGCTGAGTTTCGGGCAGAGCTTGGGTCCCTTTAAGAGGCTGCCCACGAGATACGCGAACGTATCCGCCGCTGGCGATACCAGAAAGATCAGCAGGAGCGCGAAATAGCCGTTCCCCCCCATGTCGTTCACCGCGGCCATCGCCACGAGAAAAAAGGAGGGATAGACCATCGCGAAGAGGGTCAGGAAGAGCTGTTTCGCCTTCATCGTGCGGTCGAGCAGGCAGAGCAGGCAGAAGGAAACGGCAAACAGGCCGAATACCACCGCCGCCGCTGCGACGCCGCCCAGCACGTAGGCGGGGATGACGCCGACGCCGTAAATCATGACGTAAGGCATGCACGCCGCCCGATCTCCCAGCGCGCGCATCAGCTCAAACGTCCCGAGCGCGCAGAAAATTGCGATTAAAATGTGAAACAGGCGCGTATCCACGTAGTTGCGGAGGAGAAAAAATCCGACGACAACCGCGACCAGGCACGCGCCCGTCAGCGTTCTTTTCAGCATAAATAAGCCTCTACAGATGTCCGAAGCGGCGGGAACGGCAGGAAAATTCCTCCAGCGCGCGGTCCAGCTCCCCTTCGTCGAAATCCGGCCAGTAAACGTCCGTAAAATACAGTTCCGCATAGGCGGATTCGTACAGCATGAAGTTGGAGAGCCGCTTTTCGCCGCCCGTACGGATGAGAAAATCCAGCGCGGGGAGCCCCGCCGTATCCAGCGCGCCCGCGAGCGTCGCGTCCGTGACGGGGACGCTGCCCCGCCTGAGCTTTTCCGCCGCGCGGACGAGCGCCTGCCGCCCTCCGTAATTGATGCCGATATTCAGAATGTTTTTCCCGCCGGCGGTCTCCGCCGTCACCCGGGCGACGGATTCCCGCAGATCTTCCGGCAGGGCGGAAACATCCCCCATCACCCGCACCGAAACGCCGTTTTTCACGAGACGCTTTAAGTAGCGGTCGAAGTAGTCGCGGATGAGATTGAGGATCGCATCCACCTCTTCCTGCGGGCGGCTCCAGTTTTCAGAGGAAAAAGCGAAGAGAGAGACCACCGAAACGCCGCGTAAAAAAGCGTGCTCCACGATCCGCTCCACGTTCATCGCGCCCTTGCGGTGACCGTACTGGCGCTTTTTCCCGTTCTTTTGTGCCCATCTGCCATTCCCGTCCATGATAATGCCGAGATGGCGCGGCGTAATCCTGTCCATCAGACGGATAAAACGTCCTTTTCCTTTTCGGCGGCGAGCTTGTCGATCCGCTCGATTTCCTTCGATATGTGTTTATCCAGCTCTTTTTCTGCGCCGGCGTGTTCGTCTTCCGAAATCGCCTTGTCGTTTTTCAGCTTTTTCAGCGCTTCCATTCCGTCCCGCCGGATGTTGCGGACGGCGACTTTCGCGTCCTCCGCCATTTTCTTCACCTGCTTGACGAGCTCTTTTCTCCTCTCCTCGGTCAGCTGGGGGAAGACGAGGCGGATCACCTTGCCGTCGTTGGAGGGCGTGATCCCGATATTTTCCTGCAAAAGCTGTTTTTCAATGACTTTCAGCATGGAAGCGTCCCACGGGGCGATGACCAGACAGCGGGCGTCCGCAACCGAGAGATTCCCCACCTGATTGATGGGCGTGGGCGTTCCGTAGTAATCCACCAAAATCTTATCCAGAATATGGGGATTGGCTCTGCCCGCGCGGACGGAAGCGAAATCGGAAGCGAGCACGGAGCACGTCTTATCCGTGCGCTCCGCCGTATCCAGTAAAATCATTTCAACCTGTTCGTTTTCAAAATTCATCTTCTTTCCTCCTTTCCGTTTATACGATCAATGTGCCGATATCCTGCCCTTCCACCGCGCGCACGATGGAATTCTCCTCGAACAGCCCGAATGCGAGCACGGGGATCTTGTTCTCCATGCAGATGGTGACGGCCGTAGCGTCCATCGCGCGGAGATCCTGCTGGATAAACTCCATGTGCGAGATGCGGTCGATCTTCTTTGCCGCAGGGTTCTTTTTGGGATCCGAGTCGTAGATGCCGTCCACGTTCTTCGCGAGCAGCAGAATATCCGCTCCGATTTCCGCCGCGCGGAGCGCGGCGCCCGTATCCGTGGAAAAATAGGGATTCCCCGTACCGCAGGCGAATATGACGATCCGCCCCTTCTCGAGATGACTGAGCGCCTTCCTCAGGATATAGGGCTCCGCCACCCGCGTGATGGTGAGGGCGGTCTGCACGCGCGTGGGGATCCCCCGCTTTTCGATCGCGTCCTGCATCGCGAGGGAATTGATGACGGTCGCCAGCATACCCATGTGATCGGCGGTGGTGCGGTCCATTTCGGTTCCCTGGCGGCCCCGCCAGAAGTTGCCTCCGCCCAGGATGATGCCGATTTCGACGCCCATCTCCTTGACCTTGACGATCTGATCGACGACTTTCGCGACGATGGACTCATCCAGCCCGAACCCGCTTTCTCCCGCGAGCGCCTCGCCGGAGAGCTTGATAATGACCCTCTTGTACTTTGCTTTCGACATAAATTCTCCGTATAGGAAAAGAAACACGGAAATGGCTTTCTGTCGGTCAATGCCCGTGTTTCTCTCGTCTTTGTTATTTCTTCATCTGCGCTTCCACTTCCGCCGCGAAGTCGTTGGTCTTCTTTTCCAGCCCTTCGCCCATCTCATAGCGCGTAAATCTCAGAACCGTGGAATTTTCCTTCTTTAAAAGCGCGCCGACGGTAACGGAGGGATCCTTTACGAACGCCTGATTTAAGAGGCAGTTTTCTTCGTAATATTTCTTGACCTTTCCCTCGACCATCTTGTCGATGACCTGCGCGGGCTTGTTGGCGAGTTTCTCGTCGTTTTTGATCTGCGCGAGAAGAATCTCCTTTTCCTTTTCGATCACGTCCGCGGGAACTTCCTCGTCCTTTACGTAAAGGGGCTTCGCCGCGGCGATCTGAAGCGCCACGTCGTGAATGGTCTCGTCGGACACGCCCGCGGCGCACTCGACGACGACGCCGATCTTGCCGCCCATGTGGATATAGGTGCTGATCGCCTGATCGGATACGTATTTCTCATAACGCCGGATCTTGATGTTTTCGCCGATCTTCTGGATCGCCTCGGTGGTCTTGCCCTTCATCGCCTCGATCACCTCTTCCACGTCCTTGACGTCGTGTTCAAAGATATAAGCCGCCACTTCCTTGACGAATGCCAGGAACATCTCTCCCTTGGAGACGAAATCGGATTCGCAGTTGACTTCCACGAGCACTGCGGTATTTCCCTTCACTTCCGCATAGCAGACGCCTTCCGCCGCGATTCTGCCGGCTTTTTTCGCCGCGGTCGCGATTCCCTTTTCTCTCAGGTAATCCACCGCCTTATCCATATCGCCGTCCGTCTCGGTCAGCGCCTTTTTGCAGTCCAGAATGCCTGCGCCCGTCTTCTGACGGAGCGCGACTACGTCGCTTCCAGTAAACATATTCTATTCTCCTTATCTGTGTTGCTTATTCCGCCTGCGCTTCGGCCTCCGCCTCGGCTGCGGCATCCTTATCCTCTGCGGGTACGTCCGCATACTGTTCGCCCTGGTTCGCCTCGATGACCGCGTCCGCGATCACGGAAGAGATCAGCTTGACGGCGCGGATCGCGTCGTCGTTGCCCGGAATCACGTAATCCACCACGTCCGGATCGCAGTTGGTATCCGTGATCGCGACGATGGGGATGTTGAGCTTTCTCGCCTCTTCCACGGCGATATTTTCATGGCTGGGGTCGACGATGAACATCACGCCCGGCAGCCCTCTCATTTCCTTGATGCCGCCGAGGTTGGTCTCCAGCTTGTCTCTTTCCTTTTTCAGCCCGATGACTTCCTTTTTGGGAAGCAGGTCGAACTCGCCCATCTTTTCCATGTTGTTGAGCTTGTTCAGGCGATCCACTCTGCTTCTGATGGTCTTGAAGTTGGTGAGGGTGCCGCCCAGCCACCTGGAATTGACGTAAAACTGGCCGCATCTGGTCGCCTCCTCGCGGATGGCCTCCTGCGCCTGCTTTTTGGTGCCGACGAACAAGACGGACTTGCCCGCTTTCACCGACTCCACGACGAAGGGATACACTTTGTTCTCGATCAGCTCGACCGTCTTTTCCAGGTCGACGATGTGAATGCCGTTGCGTTCGCCGTAGATGTACTTTTTCATCTTGGGGTTCCATCTTCTGGTCTGGTGCCCGAAGTGCACGCCCGCTTCCAGAAGCTGCTTCATTGTGATAACTGCCATAATCTGTTCCTCCGTTTGTTCCTCCCCGCCCGACTGTTTTCGGTTCAGCCCCGGCTCGACTTGCAAAAAAATTTTCCTTCCGGAGCAACGGATACCGATTCGGGTGCGGGTGTGAATTTTTACAGCGCAATTATTTTACCATATCGCGCGTATTTTTGCAATCGATTTCAATCATTTTCTCGCGCGTTTTCAGGAGAAAAAAGGCATTTTACCGCCTCCCGCACGTAGCGCACGGGCACGAGTTCGATTTTATCCTTGAACTTTTCGACCGCCTTGCAGTTGCTGCGGGGCAGCAGAACCCGCGAGAAGCCCAGCTTGACGCATTCGGAAACGCGCGCCTCCGCAAAGCTGACGCCGCGTACTTCCCCCGTCAGCCCCACTTCGCCGAAGGCCGCCGTCAGCCCGTCCACCGGTATGCCGGAGGCCCCGGAGGCGAGCGACAGGAAAATCGCGAGGTCGACCGACGGTTCGTTCAGCTTGATGCCGCTCATGGCGTTCAGATAGACGTCCTGATTGAAAAAGCTCATCCCCGCGCGCTTCTCCGCGACGGCGATCATCAGAATCATCTTGTTGTAGTCGATGCCGAGCGACATTCTCCTAGGCATGCCGAACACCGTCTTGGCGATCAGGCTCTGAATCTCCACCAGCACGCAGCGGTTGCCCGACTGAAAGGGCGTGACGATGGAGCCCGCGCTCTTTCCGCGCCCTTCGGACAGAAAGACGCCGGCATAATCGCGGACGCCGAACAGGCCTTCCTCGCGCATCTCGAACACGCCCACTTCGTTGGCCGAACCGAACCTGTTTTTGACCGCGCGGAGCAGCCGGTAATTCTCCTGCGTCTCGCCCTCGAAGTAGAGGACGGTATCCATGATGTGCTCGAGGACCTTCGGCCCGGCGATCGCCCCTTCCTTGGTGACGTGCCCCACGATAAAGACGGTGACGCCCATCCCCTTCGCCGCGCGCATCAGGCGGGAGGCGCATTCGCGCACCTGCCCCACGCTGCCGGCGGAGGAGGAAAGCCCTTCCAGATAGACCGCCTGAATGGAATCGACGATGAGAAATTCCACGCCGTTCAGTTCTTCCAGAATATTTTCCAGGCAGTTTTCGTTGACGACGAGCAGGGTATCCGATTTCACGCCGAGGCGGTCGCAGCGCATCTTGATCTGCGCGCAGCTCTCCTCCGCCGAAACGTAAAGAACCTTATGTTCCCCCGAAAGATGCCCCGCGACCTCGGTGAGCAGCGTGGATTTCCCGATGCCGGGATCCCCGCCGATCAGCACCATGGAGGCGGGCACGATGCCGCCCCCCAAAACCCGGTCGAACTCGGCGTTGCCCGAAGGGATACGCCTGCGTTTTTCCTCCGCGATCTCGCTGAGCCGCACCGGCCGCTGACGGGAAGAAGCGGGCTTTTTCGCGCCCTCCTCGGGCGCGGTGAATTCCTCTGTATAGGTGTTCCAGCCGCCGCAGTTCGGGCACTTTCCGATCCACTTGGGGCTCGCCGCGCCGCACTCCGAACATACGTAGGTCGTTACGGTTTTCGCCATACCGTCCCCCTTATTTTCTGTAAATTTCCAGCCAGCTGTCCACTTTTTCAACGAAATCCGCGTTGGACTTCGTCTTCTGCAGCATGGAGATCAGGCTCTCGCTCGCATCCTGCCGCTCGGAGAGAAGGCGGCGGATTTTAAAGACCGCGTCCAGCTCTTTCGGCGAAAGGAGAAGTTCTTCTTTCCGCGTCCCGGATTTGTAGAGGTCGATCGCGGGGAACACGCGCTTTTCGGAGAGCTCCCGCGAAAGGTGCAGCTCCATGTTGCCCGTGCCCTTGAATTCCTCGTAGATGACGTCGTCCATCCGCGAACCGGTCTCCACCAGCGCGGTGGACAGGATGGTCAGGCTTCCGCCGTTCTCGATGTTCCGCGCGCTCCCGATGATGCGCTTCGCGCCGGGAAGCGCGGCGGGATCCAGCCCGCCCGAGAGGAGCTTGCCCGAGGAGTTGACCGTCACGTTGTAGGCGCGCGCCAGACGGGTGATGGAGTCCATCAAAATGACGACGTCTTTTCCCACTTCCACCAGCCGCTTGCTGCGGTTGAGCACCAGTTCGGCGGCGCGGATATGGTGGAGGGGATCTTCGTCGAACGTGGAGTAGACCACCTCTCCCTGAATGCTCCGCTTCATATCCGTCACCTCTTCCGGGCGCTCGTCGATGAGCAGCAAAAAGAGCTTGACTTCGGGGTGATTTTTCTCGATGGACTGGGCGATCTTCTTTAAAATCGTGGTCTTGCCCGTCTTGGGGGGCGCGACGATGAGGCCGCGCTGTCCCTTTCCGACCGGGCAGAAGAGGTCTACGCAGCGGATGGCGGCGTCCCCCTCCATGTCCTCCCGCTCGAGTTTTAAGCGCTCGGTGGGATAATACGGGACGAGATCGTCGAAATTCGCGCGGTTGCGGAATACTTCGGGATCGCAGTCGTTGATGGCGAGCACCTGCTGCAGGGCGGGCGCTCCCTCGTTGTTCGGCCGCGCGAGCGCGCGCACCTTGTCTCCCCGCCGGAGATTGTACTGGCGGATACTCTGCAGGGAAACGTAGCAGTCGTCCTTGGAATTTTCATAGTTGTTGACGCGCAGAAACCCGTAGCCGGAGACGTGCTGTTCCAGAACGCCCTCGATTTCCAGCGCGTCGTGATCGCGCACGATGGGCGGAACCTGGCGGCGGTACCGGTACCCGCGCTGCGCGTCCGGCTTCGGCTCCGCTCTCTCTTCCGTCTTTTCGCGGAAAAAATGGCTGATATCCACCCTGATCTTGGGCGGCGCGCCCCGCTTGGACGCGGTGACGGGAGAGAGCTCCCCCTTCTGTATGCGGATGATCTGATCGATCAGTTCGTCCTTGGGAAGACTGGAGGGCGAACGCACGCCGATCTGTCTTCCGAGCTCCCGTATGCTGGACAGATGCTCTTTATCCAGCATTTCGTAAGTAAAGGGAATAAATTCTTTCATAATCAGTCCTCCTTGCGGTCAAATACCGTGACAAACGAGGTAAGCCGACCGACCTGAGCCTCCCCGCTCTTTTCATACGACACGTCGTCAAACGCCTTTATAAAATCATCCGCGGCCGCGATATCCAGCGCACAGCCCCTGCACGCGTAGTGCATGGGAACCGCGTGTTTCGGTTTCAGCCGGGAGATCAGCCGCACTGCGGCGGGCGCGTCGATGGTGTACGTTCCCCCGACGGGGATCAGCAAGACGTCCGCGCCGGCGATCAGCTCCGCGCGCGCATCGTCCGGCTCTTCCCCCAGATCTCCCAGATGGCAGACGGTGAAGCCGTCCGCCGTCACGCGGTGGATGAGATTGGTTCCCCTGATTTTTCCCGCCGCATCGTCGTGAAAGGAGGGAATCGAGACGATGGAAACGCCCCGCCCCTCATAAGAGCCCTCCTCCACCGTGACGCGGCAATTTTTCAGTTTAAAAAGCGCATCGTGATCAAAATGGCGGTGGCTCACGACGGCGATATCCGCCGCGATCTCCGGCATCTCGTAGCCGACGCGCGTAAAAGGATCGAAGACGATGCGAACGCCCGCCTTTGTCTCGAGACAAAAACACGAATGCCCGTAATAGGATAGTTTCATATGGACCTTCCTTCGGAGTTTATATTTGAATGAAGTTCTGAAAGCGAGTAAAAACAAAACGGAGGGAAACGCGAGACGACAAACGGAAAAAAACCTTAATCGTCCCATTTATTTTAACACAAAAAAAAGGGTTTGTATACGGATTTCGGGAAATAAATCAAAATTCTTTCCGAAAAAAAGATCCGTTATCCGCCGTAAACGCATTTTACGATATAATCTGCGTAAAGCCCCGCGATATCGACACCCGTCGCGCGCGTGATGCCGCGGAAAAAGGCGTTGGAGTTGACCTCGCAGAGGTAATTTTTTTCGCCGTCCGGAATGATATCCACGCCGCAGTAATCCGCGCCCAGCACCTGCGCCGCGCGTTCCGCGGCGCTCCGCTGCGCATCGGTGATCGCGCAGGCAGTTCCGGTTCCTCCCAGCTCGATATTGGAGCGGAAATCCGAGAAATTTTCCCGCCGCATGGAGGCGACCGCTTTGCCGCCGATGACCACGATGCGGATATCCAGCCCGTGATCCGCCCCGACGCGCCGCTGGTAGAGATGCGGCAGCAGCTCGAGTTCCTTGCGGATGCGGACGAGCTCTTCCCTGTTTTCCGCGAGATAGACGCCCCGCCCCATGGAGCCGAACACGTTTTTCACCACGACGGGATAGGGAATCTCCGCCTCGACCCGCTCGTAGAAGCGGTCGGGAAAGGAGCGGTACATGAGGGGGGAAGAGATGGTCTTGGGGATGAGAAAGCCCTCGTTCGCGAGCGCCGCGTACGTGAGCATTTTGTCGTCGCAGAGGCGCACGGTCGCCGCGCGGTTGAAGAGGCGGACCCCCGCCTTTTCCAACAGCTGCGCCGCATGCACGTCCTTATCCAGATACAGGATAAAATCCGGTTCGCCCAGACAGGAGACGACTTTTCCGCCGTCGATGTAAGCGGGCAGCTCGTTCCCCTTTACGACGGTCATCGAAACGCCCCGCCGCATAAATGCCTCCGTCAGGGAAGAAACCTGGTGGAGCGTCGCTTCGTTCTGCCAATATCCGTTGACGATGATTCGTCCGTTTTTCAAATCAGTTTACCTCGTATTTCTTTAAAATATGCTCCGCCGCGCGGATGCCGTCCATCGCGGCGCTCATGATTCCGCCCGCGTATCCCACTTCCCCCGCCGGATAGAGGTTGCCGACGGTGACGCTGTTTCCCGCCGCGCCGCGCACGACGCGCACGGGAGAAGAGGTACGCGTTTCCACCCCCGTCAGAAGGGCGTCCGGCGCGGCAAAGCCCTTCAGCCGGCGGTCCATGTCGGCGATCCCGGCCTTGAGCGCCTCCGTCACATAGGGAGGGAGAACTCTGTGCAGGGGGTAAAACGCCGTTCCGAGCGGGTACGTCGGGCGGACGGCGCCGAACCCGGCGCTTATCCGGTCATTCAGAAAGTCGCCCACCTTCTGGCAGGGCGCGGCATAGCCGCCCCCGCCCGCTTCAAACGCCGCGCGCTCCAGTTTTCTCAGATACGCGATGCCCGCAAGCGCTCCCTCTCCGTAATCGGAAGCGCGCACCTGGGCGACGACCGCGCTGTTTGCGTTCACGCCGTCCCGCGCGTAGTTGCTCATGCCGTTGGTGACGGCGCCGCCCGTTTCGCTCGCCGCGCCCACCACCGTGCCGCCCGGGCACATGCAGAAAGTAAAAACGCCGCGTTCGGACACACCCGAAGTCAGTTTGTAATCCGCGGGAGGGAGCAGTTTTGCCGCGGCGCCGTACTGCGCGCAGGAGATGTTTTCCTGAAGGTGCTCGATCCGCACGCCCACCGCCATATCCTTGGCTTCCAGAAAGACGCCGGCGGCGGAGAGCATCTCGAAGGTATCCCGCCCCGAATGCCCGGTGGCGAGCAAAACGTCCGAAACGGCGTATTCTCCGCCGTGCTTTCCGGAAAGGCAGATCGCCCCTATTTTTCCGTCCCTGATCTTCAGCCCCGTGAGCGCCGTCTCAAAATAAATGCGGCAGCCGAGGGACAAAAGCTCCCCGCGCATCGAGGCGATCACCCCGGGCAGGCGGTCGCTCCCCACGTGCGGCTTGCTGTCGTACAGAATTTCCTCCGGCGCGCCGTGCGCTACGAACGTGCCGAGCACTTTTTCCCGGAAGGGGCTCTTCACCCCCGTATTCAGCTTGCCGTCCGAAAACGTGCCCGCGCCGCCCTCGCCGAACTGAATGTTGGATGCGGGATTGAGCACGCGGGAGGCGTAAAAGGCGGAAACATCCTTCTGCCTCTCTTCCACGGGCTTGCCGCGCTCCGCCAAAAGGACGTTTAATCCCGCCCGCGCGAGCGAGAGCGCGGCGAACAGCCCCGCCGGGCCCATGCCGATCACCGCGACCGGGAGATCGGAGCGGTATCTTTTCTGCTCTTCCCGCACGGGCGCGGGAGGCGCCGCGTCCACCTCAATCGTATAGAGATAGTGAATATCCCGCTTATCGCGGGCGTCCAGCGACTTTTTCACGATGCGGAAATACCCCGCACCCGCCGGAAATCCCGCTTTTTTGAGCGCCCGCCGCTTTACCTCGGACTCCGGCTCGGTCAACGCCCGCTTTATCTGCACTCTGTACACGCCATGCCCTCCGCCGCGGCGCGCGCGCTCGCGTACGCCCACATCAGATTGTATCCCCCGCAGTCTCCGTCCACGTCCAGAATTTCCCCCGCGAAAAAGAGGTTCGGGACGATGCGGCTCTCCATCGTATCAGGATTTGCCTCTTCCACCGGAATGCCTCCGCGCGTGACCTGCGCCGCGGAAAAGCCGAGCGTCCCCGTGACCTTCAGGGAAAAATGCTTTGCAGTCTCCGCGATCCGCGCGGGAGAAGCGCCCGCGCGCCGCACGACGGCGCGTCCCAGCTGTTTGGGCAAAATGCCGGACAAAAGCTCCTCCGCGGGAAGATACGGGAGCTTTTGCTTCTCCGCCAGCAGCGCTTCGAGCGTTTTCTCTGCGATATCCGGAAGAAAGGAGAGGACAAGCGTCGCGTCCCCCTCTGCCGCCGCGCCCGAAACAGAGAAGACGGCGTTCCCCGATACGCCGTAATCGGTGAACAAAATCTCCCCCCGCGCGCGCTTTGCTTCCCGGCCGTCCCGGACGACCGATGCGATCCCCTCCGCCTTCACGCCCTTCAGGCCGCGGATGGGCTCCCGCTCGGTGGTGAGCTGAACCAGCGAGGGAAAGGTCTTTGTCACCGTATGCCCCAGCCCCTCCGCCAGCGCGTAGGCCGTTCCGTCCGTGCCGAACTGCGGGGCGGCGCGGCCGCCCGCGGCGAGAAGGACCCGCTCCGCATATACTTTCTCCTGTCCGAAGGAAAGAAGAAACCCCTTTCCCCTTTTTTCCAGCTTTTCCACGCGCTTGCCCGTCTCGACGCGCACGCCGTGCCAGGCGAGTTTCGCGCGCATCAGATCGAGGACGGCGGAAGCCTGCAAACCGGCGGGATACGCCCTCCCGTCCTGCCGGACGACGGGCAAAATCCCCAGCGAACGGTAAAACGCGGCGCAGCTCTCCGCCCCGTACCGGGCAAGCGCGGCGCGCGCGAACGCGCCGTTGCGGTAATGCTCCGCCCCGTCTTCCGCATTGTAAAGATTGCCCTGGCCGTTCCCGGTCGCAATCAGTTTTTTCCCCACGCGGTCCAGCCGCTCGAAGACGGCGATCCGATCCTGCAATCCCCGCTCCGCCAACGACAGCGCCGCAATCAGCCCGGAAGCCCCGCCCCCGACGATCGCGATCGAAGTGTTTTCCATACCCATATCCTCATTTTTCACTATTTTACCATAAATCGCACCGAAAATCTACAAATTAGTGTTGACGAATGAAAAAATTTGTGGTATTCTAAATAAAAGAAAATCTGAACGAAAAAGGAGATTTTTAGTATGATTTTGGGATTTTTCAGCGATATGGGGAAGTTTTTTTCCGATAATCCTTGGTATCTGGTCATCGTCATCGCGGTTCTGATCATCGCGATCGCCGTCGCCTTTGCGATTTCCGGGCTGAAAAAGAAGGGGGAGAAAAAGCAGAAAGCGGAAGGCGAAACGCCTGCCGCCGCGGACGAGCCGAAGGAGGAACCCGCTGCGGAAACGCCCGCCGGCGAGGAAAAGGCAGAGCCCGTAGCGGCGGAGAAGGAAGCGGAGAAAGAGGCGGAGGTAGCGCCTGCGGCGGAAGCGCCCGCGGCGGACGGGAAGAATGCGGAACAGCAGGAAACCGAAAAACCCGCTGACGCGCCCGCCGACGCCGAAGAAAAAACGGAGAAAAATTACGCGGAAGAGAATATCTACCACGTCACCCGCCGCAAAGAGGACGGCAAGTGGCAGGTAAAACTGCAAAAGGGCGACAAGGCGATCAAGCTCTTCAACACGCAGGAAGAGGCATACGCCTACGCGAAGAAGATCGCCGGGAACAAAGAGGGCACCGTCCACTTACATAAAGTTTCCGGTCAGATCCGCAAGTACAAATAATCTTGACGGACGGACAGTCCGACTGACGCTTTGAAAGAGAAAACCCCGCACTGCGGGGTTTTTTGCTGCGAAAATTTGGGCGGATTCGGTTTTTACCCGAAAAATGCGGAGAAAGGGAAACCCGCATGCGCGGACAGGCGCTGTTTGCATAAAGCGAATGCGCTTTGTTGCCGTTACATGTATTCTGCACAAAACGCACGCGGCGGCCAAGGCGGAATCCGCAAGGCATGTCAGAACGTTCTTTTTGAGGGAAAAAGCCCGAATCCGCGTTTTTTCAGGCGGCATACCCCGGCCGTTAGCCTGCTTCTTACGGCGAAAAACATAGCTCCGCGCCTTTTAATAAAGATTTCAAAATATATAAAAAACGGCCGCGAAAGAACGCAGCCGCACTGTCTGAAAAATTTTATCCTTCCCCTCTTTCTTTTCCCCACCAATCAGGCATGAGCGCCCCCAAGGAGACGGAAGCCCAGGTCTTTTCGGAAACCAGAATTTCCGCACTGCCGCGGGGCGAAAGCTGCATCATCAGCTCCCGGCAGGCGCCGCAGGGCATCGCGACGCGGCCGCCCTCCGCCACGCAGACCAGTTTATTGATCTCGTGTTCGCCGTTGGTAATCATATTCGCGATGGCGTTCCGCTCGGCGCACATGCCCAGCGAACAGGCGGTATCGATGCAGACGCCGAGATAGACGTTTCCTCCCTCCGTCAGCAGCGCGGCGGCCACGCCGCCCGCCTCTGCGAAAGGTGAGAGCACGCGCGGGCGCAGCGCCCGCTTCGCGCGCTCGTACAGTTCCTGAAAAGTCATTGTTTCCTCCCCGAAAAAGCGGATCCGCCGCCCTCTAGCCCTTCGGAACGACCGCGAAAAACCGCAGCTCTTCTTCGCCGTCGTTGATCAGCGAATGGCTGCATCCCTTCGGGCAGTAATGCACCGAACCGGGAACCAGCCGCTCCAGTTCCCCGTCGCAGATCGCCTTTCCCGTGCCGGAAAGCACGCAGACGGTCTCGCTGTCCGTCCGATGCGCATGGAGGCCGACGGATGCCCCCGGCGCCAGCCGTCCCATCAGCACCGTCTCTCCCGGGACGGAAATCATCTTCAGAAAAATTTCTTTTTCTCCGCCGTTAAAATGAGGAACGCGTTTTTCCTCTGTTTTTTCAAAATCGATTTTCATATTATTTTATACGTTGAAGCGGAAGAGCACCACGTCTCCGTCCCTGATGACGTAATCCTTGCCCTCCGAACGCACCTTTCCCCTTTCCTTGGCGGCATTGAAACTCCCGAGCTCCGCGAGAATCTCGTAGTCGACGATTTCCGCGCGGATAAAGCCCTTTTCAAAATCGGTGTGGATCTTCCCCGCCGCCTGGGGGGCCTTGGTGCCCGCCTTCACCGTCCACGCGCGCACCTCTTTTTCTCCCGCCGTGAGATAGCTTATAAGCCCGAGCAGCCGGTAAGACGCCTTGACCAGGCGGTTCAACCCGCTCTCTTTCAGCCCCAGCTCCTCCAGAAACATCGCCCGCTCCTCCGGCTCGAGCATGGAGAGCTCCTCTTCCGTCTTGGCGCAGATCACGAGGGACTCCGCCCCCTCCGCGGCGGCGTAATCCACCACTTTTTTCGCGTAAAAAAGGGCGCTTTCCTCCTTTCCCATATCCGCCTCCGCGATGTTGGCGGCATAGATGACGGGCTTTGCGGTGAGCAGGAACAGGCTGTCGACATACGTCTTTTCCTCTTCGCCGAAGGAGAGCGTGCGCACCGGCTTGCCCTCTTTCAGGCAATCCGCGATCCGCTCCAGAAGCTCCGCCTCGATCTGATACTTTTTGTCTCCCGTCTTGAACATGTTTTTCGCCTTGTCCAGCCGTTTGGAAACGGTGTCGAGATCGGCGAAGACGAGCTCCAGGTTGATGGTTTCGATATCGCGGACGGGATCCACCCCGCCCTCCACGTGCGTGATGTTCTCGTCCTCAAAACAGCGGACGACGTGCACGACGGCGTCCGTCTCGCGGATATTCGCCAGAAACTGGTTGCCTAAGCCCTCGCCCTTGCTGGCGCCCTTCACGAGCCCGGCGATATCCACGAACTCGATGACGGCGGGCGTCACTTTTTTCGTGTTGTACAGTTTTGCCAGAACGTCCAGCCGCGCGTCCGGCACGGCGACGACGCCGACGTTGGGTTCTATGGTGCAGAAGGGATAGTTCGCGCATTCCGCGCCCGCGTGCGTAATCGCGTTGAACAAAGTGGACTTGCCGACGTTCGGAAGCCCCACTACGCCTAACTTCATAAAAAATCTCCGTCTCTCGTTATTCTTTTCAATTATAGCCCAAATCCTTTTGAATTTCAAGTTTTTTGATTTGCGTAACGCAAAAAAATGTGGTATATTATTGGGGAAACAAATTTACGGAGCGAAAAATGGATTATAAATCTTATATTGCGGAAAAAATCGCAATCGAGGGCGTCTCCAGAGAGGAAATCGAAAGCTGCCTCGCCGTGCCGCCCGCCAACGACCTGGGCGACTATACGCTGCCCTGCTTCCGCTTTTCCAAACTGCTGAAAAAATCCCCCGCCGCGATCGCGGAGGAACTGCGGGCGGCGATCCCCACGGACGGCGTTCTGACCGAAGTGACGGCGGTGAACGGATATCTCAACTTCAAAATCGACCGCACGGGCTATGCCGCCCGCCTGATCGAGACAATCCGCTCGCAGAGAGAGGCGTACGGCTCCTCGGACGAGGGCGCCGGCAGGACAATCTGCATCGACTATTCCTCCATCAACGTGGCGAAGCCCTTTCACATCGGGCACCTCTCCACGACGGTGCTCGGAAGCGCCCTGGTGAAGATCTACCGCTTTCTGGGATACCGGGTGGTGGGCATCAACCACCTGGGAGACTACGGCACGCAGTTCGGCAAGCTGATCGTCGCCTACCGCCGCTGGAGCAGCCCGCAGGCGGTGGAGGAGGGAAAGCTCAAAGAGCTCGTCCGTATCTACGTAAAATTCCACGAGGAGGCGGACAAGGACCCCGCCCTGAACGACGAGGCGCGCGCCTGGTTCAAAAAAATCGAGGCGGGCGACGCGGAAGCGAACGCCATATTTTCCCGCTTCAAGGAGATCACGCTCGCCGAAGTGGATAAAATCTATCAAATGCTGAACGTGACCTTCGATTCGTATGCGGGCGAGAGCTTTTACAACGACAAGATGGACGTCGTCATCGAGGAACTGAAAGAAAAGAACCTGCTCAAAGAGAGCGAGGGCAGCATGATCGTCGATCTCTCCGACTACGACATGCCCCCCTGCCTGATCTTAAAGTCGGACGGCTCGTCCCTCTACGCCACGCGCGACCTCGCCGCGGCGATCTACCGCAAAAAAACATACGACTTTTACAAGTGCCTGTACGTCGTCGCCTACCAGCAGAATCTCCATTTCCGGCAGTTCTTCAAGGTGCTGGAGCTCATGGGGAAGCCCTGGGCGAAGGACATGGTGCACGTCGCCTACGGCATGGTCTCCATGGAGGACGGCGCGATGAGCACGCGGAGCGGGAAAGTCGTTCTGCTCGAAGACGTGCTCCAAAAAGCCGTCGAGAAAGCGAGGGCGATCATCGAGGAAAAAAATCCCGCCCTGGAAAGGAAAGACGAAATTGCCAGAACGGTCGGCACGGGCGCGGTGATCTTCGGGGCGCTCGTCAACAACAAGATCAAAGATATCGTGTTTTCCTACGATAAGGTGCTGAACTTCGACGGAGAGACCTGCCCCTACGTGCAGTACACCGCCGCGCGCTGCAATTCCGTGCTGAAAAAGGGCGGCACGTACGGCGCTTTTACGGTCGGCGCGCTCACGCCGGAGGAATACGAGCTCGTCTCCATTCTCGGCAACTTCCCCGCCGTCGTGCAGTCGGCGGGCGAAAAGTACGAGCCTTCCTTCGTCACCCGCTACGCAATCGATCTGGCGAAGGCGTACAACCAGTTCTATTTTAACTGTAAGATTCTGCAGAGCGGGGAAAACGAAAAGAATTTCCGCCTCGCGCTCACCGAATGCGTGCTGATTACCTTGAAAAACGCGCTCTCCCTCCTGGGGATCGGCGTACCGGAGCAGATGTGATGACAAAGGCGATATTTTTCGATCTGGACGGTACCATTTTGGACACCGTCCCCGATATCCAGGACAGCATCAACCGCATGCTCGCCGAAAACGGGCTCCCGCCGCTTTCCGCCGAAGAGATCGTGCGCTATGTGGGAAACGGCGCCAAAAAGCTGGTGGACCGCTGTCTGAAAGGCAGAGTGACCGAAGAACGGGCGGAGCGGTGCCTGCACCGCTACAACGAGATCTACACGAACTGCGGCTCGCCCAAGACGCGTATTTTCCCCGGGCTTTCAAAGACGCTTCCCCTTCTCAAAGAAAAGGGATATCTCCTCGCGGTCATCACCAACAAGCCGCAGGAAACGGCGGACGAGGTGAAAAAGATCTATCTCGATCCGTTGGGGATCTCCTATGTTTTCGGACAGCGGGAAGGGATCCCCGTAAAGCCCGACCCCAAGCCGATGGAGATCGTCCTCGCGCAGTTCGGGCTGAAGCGGGAAGAGGTCGTTTTCGTGGGAGACGGCGAAACGGACGCGGCGTTCGCGATCAACGCGGGCGTCAGAGGCATCTCCTGCCTGTGGGGTTATCGCGAAAAGGAGCTTCTGTTGGAGGTGGGCGCGCGCGAATTTATCGACCGCCCGGAAGAGCTCCTCTCCCTCTTTTAAGCATTTTTGTGCGACGGACTTTCTCAGGCTCGCCGCCGCTTGACCCCACATAGATAACACCCGAAAAGGTAACGTGCCGGCGATAACCGCCGACGGGGGTCGCTTCTATCGCAGGATTTGCTGCTCTGCTCCTTTCGGTTTGGACGTTCCTTTTTGGACTTTATAGATTTTTTCGGGTTTTTCCCGTTTAAAAGCCCCCGCCGGCATTGCCGGCGGGGGCTTTTGAATCCTGCTCTGTCCGGCCGTCAGCGCGACCGTTTTCCAGTCATGGATTCTACTTCAATTTCAACCATCAGAAAGCGATCCCACGCCTGCCTGATCTCCGCGCTTCCGTCCCTGCCCGGCGCATACCGCGCGGAGAGCAGCGCGATCGCCGCGCGCTTTTCCTCGCCGTCCAGAATGCGCGCGCGCCCGAAGCAGATGACGCTCCGATAGCGCGCGGTAAACGCCTCTGGCACGACCTCGTCCATGCCTACCGCACAGAAAGAGACCTTGCTGCATTTTTTAATCGCGTCCGCCTTATGTCCCTCTGTGGCGGAATGGAAGTAAATTTTCCCCGCACGGTAAACGTAACTGACGGGCACGGCATAGGGATAGCCTTCATCGCCCGAGAGAGCGAGAACGCCGGACGTGCAACGCGCGAGAATCTTCTCGCATTCCTCTTTGGGCAACGCCTGCCCCTTTCTTCTCATTTCCCGAAACAACTTTTCTCCTCCTATGCTGCGCCCCGGCAGATTGCCAGCGCCCAGTCCGCAAACATCCGCCAGACGGCGGGCACGCTCTCGTTCAGCAGGCGGGACACCTCTGCAAAATCGAACGCATACGTATTTTTTACGCCGGATGCGCTCGCATAGAGCGCGCCCTCTGCATGCGTGACGCCCAGCGCGATCTCTGCCGCTGCATAGTCCCCCATGGCGAAATACTTACCGATCGCCAGCGCGCCGAAAGAAAAGCCGCCCAGCGAGACCGCCCCCATGGAAAACATCCCGACCGCAATCGCCCCCAGCGCGATCAGGCCTGCGGCGACCGTTCCCGCGGCAAAGACGCCCAAACACAGGCACCCCAGCGCCAATAGCCCCAGCGACAGGATTCCCGCCGAGAAAAGCCCGGCGGACAGCAAGCCCGCGGAAAAAACGCCGGCGGAGAGATTCCCCACCGCGAAAAAACCTTTGGCACGGTAAAAGCCTATGCCGACGTTGACGTGGACGAGGGGCAGATTGCCGATCTTGCGCCGGCTTACGTATTCATAATGCCAGCGGCGGGAAGAATGCTGCCGTTCGGCGGGAGAGTCCTTCCCGGTCAGAAGATAGTCCACGGTGACGCCGTAAAGCGATGCAATGCGGATGAGTTTCTCTGTCTCCGGATAGGCGAGTCCGCTCTCCCAGCGGGAGACGGATTGGCGCGTCACCTCCAGCAGCTCCGCCAGCTGCTCCTGCGTATGTTGGCTCGCGCGCCTGAGCGCGCTGAGCCGGTCTCCGAACGTCATAATCAACTCCTGATTTTTTGAACTGAAAACAGTATACCCCGAAAGAGAGTGGAAACGCAACCGCGTTTGGTTTTCTTTTTGTAACGTTTGGATTGCTCTTTTGTTTATCGGTATAAAATATCGAAATTTACGGTCTCGTAAAAGAGCGCTTCCACTTCTCTGCGGTCGTGCGTCAGCGAAAGAATCCACATCAGCTTCGTGACCGCGGCCTCCAGCGTCATATCGTACGTCTCCAGCACTTCAAAGCGGCTCTTAGCGGACTGCCCCACTTCGTACACGCACATGTCGCTCCCCTCGTTGGGTACCTGCGTGCACATGACCAGGATCTTCCCCTCGCGCACCCGCCGTTCGATGATCTCGCCGAACGTATAATATTCCCCGTCCGGAATGCCGCCCGCGCCGAAGCTCTCGATCACGACGGCGTCGAAGAGCTGAAAATAATAATCGAGAATATCCGACGGCACGCCGGGGATCAGCTTGAAGACGCCCACTTTGCTGTTCAGCTTCCGGAAAAAACGCGGCTCCCCCGCGCAGCGCTGCTCGTTATAGCGGATGACGCGCCCGTCGCGCACGGCGGCGAGCTCGGGAAAGTTGATGCTGGAAAAGGCGTTATAGCTCTTCGTTCTCGTCTTTTTGGCGCGCGTCCCCGCGATGACCTTACCGTCAAACACGATGGAAACCCCGGACGAACGCTCGTCCGAAGCGTACGCAAGGCTGTCCAGAAGGTTGGTGCGCGCATCCGTATCTTCCCGGTCGATGGGGCGCTGAGACCCCGTGAGCACGATGGGCTTGGGGCTGTTCTGGATCATATAGGACAGGACGGCGGCAGTGAACGCGAGCGTATCCGTGCCGTGGCAGATCACGAATCCGTCGTACTGCCCGTAGTGCTCGAATACGGCGGAAGCGATCGTCTCCCAGTCCCGCGGGCACATATTGGTGCTGTCGATGTTCATCAGCTGCAGCGCGGTCACGTTGCAGAACCGCCTGCTCTGCGGGACGTAGCGCAGCAGTTCCTCCGCGTTCATGCCGGGCTTCAGCCCGTTTTTGCCCAACTTGCTGACGATCGTTCCGCCGGTGGCGATCAACAAAATACGCTTCATTTTTTCACCTCCGCTCTATTGTACTATATTTCGGGAGAAAAGTAAATTTCCTTTACTGTTCTGAAAAAATTTGTTACAATAAAATCATGAAAATCTTTTTGATCTGTTCCAAACGCTTCTATCCGGATCTCCCGCCCGTCAGGAAAGCGCTCGAGCGCGCGGGGCATACCGTTACGCTCCCCAACAGCTACGACGCGCCCGAGACCGAATCACTGCTGCGCGGCACCCCCGAACACGCGGCGTGGAAGGCGAAGATGATCCGCCGCAGCGAAGCGGTGATCGGGGAATCGGACGCCGTGCTCGTCGTCAACAACGAGAAGGACGGCGCGAAAGGCTACGTCGGCGGCGCAACTTTCCTGGAAATATACGACGCGTTCCGCCTGGGAAAGAAAATTTTCTTTCTGAACCCCCTGCCCGAAGGCATGCTGCGGGACGAACTCATCGGGTTTTCCCCCGTCATATTGAACGGCGACCTCTCGAAAGTAACGGACCCGGCGCTGTCGTAACGCGCAGGGTCGCGTGCCGCCCGCAGTCGCTTTTTGCAAATTATTTCCGTCATCAGGCATAAAACCCGCGGAGGATTCTTCTAAATGTCACAATATTATGTGTTTAATGTATATTATTTTCACATAACATAGTATGTATTGATACATTTCACGCTTTTTTTCATGTAGAATATGCTCCATGAGCACATTCGGAGATAACCTGAGAGAAGCGCGCAAAGCGAAAAACCTCACACAGGAATCGCTGGCGGATGACATCGAAACGACACAGCAATATATCAGCGAATGGGAACGGAATAAGAGCGAACCGACTTTGTCTTTCATCCTGAAACTGCTCAAGGCGCTGGATATCAGTTTCGACGAACTCCTCGACGGCGTGGAGCCGCGGAAATAATCCGCCGGACCAATTAAAAAACAACTAAACTTTTGATAACAAACCAATCCGCGCGGTACGGGTGAAATTTGTTCGTACATTCCCGCACCGTTTTGTCGCTATGTTCCTGATAACCGTATCGTGAAAGGCCGCCGCTCGCGGTCTTTTTTTGCGGGACGAAGCGGACGCCGCAAAGGGCCTCTTCGCTCTGAAACAGCGATGCGCCCGGCGATTCCGCCGGGCGCATTCTTGCAAATTGATTTTTTTCGCGGGATTCGCCGCGATTGTTAAGCGTTCAGCGCGGCCTCCGCTTCGCGGTAGCTCATATCGTTCAGGTTCTTCAGCTCGTAGAACTTTCCCTTTTTCGCCATCAGCTCCTCGTATGTACCGATCTCCACCGCCTCGCCGTTTTCCATGACGACGATGCGGTCGGCGTCCCGGATGGTGGAGAGCCGGTGCGCCACGATGAACGTGGTGCGCCCCTTGATGAGCGAGGAAATCGCCTTCTGCACGTGGTATTCGGAAATATTGTCCAGCGCGCTGGTCGCCTCGTCCAGAATGAGGATCTTGGGGTTGCGGATGAGCGCGCGCGCAATCGTGATGCGCTGTTTCTGCCCGCCCGAAAGCCTGCCGCCGTGTTCGCCGATCTGCGTATCCAGTCCCTCGGGAAAATCTTTGACGAACTCCTCCACGTTCGCCATCTTGACGACGCGCTGCAGGTCCTCCTCGGTATAGCGGTCCAGACCGTACGTAATGTTTTCCCGCACGGTGCCCGCAAAGAGAATGCTGTTCTGAGGAACGACGGAGATAAAGTGGCGGTATTCGCTTAAATCCACTTCGGAGAGGGACTTCCCGTCCACCGCAATGGTGCCGGAAGCGGGCTTCAAAAACCCGATGATCATATTCATCAGCGTGCTCTTTCCCGAACCGGAAGAGCCGACGACCGCGATACATTCGCCGGGGGCGACGTGCAGATCGAAATTCTTGACGACGTGCTGATCGGAATCCGGATAGCGGTAGCTCACGCAGTTGAAATCCACCCGCCCCGTGATCTCGGGGGGATTTACGCCGATGTGCGTCTCCTCGATGTCGTTGGTGTTCATGATCTCGGAGATGGAGTGAACGGAATCCACGCCCTGCACCAGCTGCGGCATGATATTGATGAGCAGCAGGACGTTGTTGTTGATGGAGGAAAACAGGGACTGGTAGAGGACGATATCCCCCACGTCGATCTCCCCGCGGAACGCGAGGTACGCGCAGAACGCCAGACACACGCCGCTCAGCAGGTTGGAGAGCACCCAGGCGACGGAGCCGAAATAGGCGTTCGTCATATCCGCCGACCGCCCGGATTTTTTCAGCCGGTCGATCTGCTTCTGAAAATCGTTGTATTCCTTCTCTTCCAGCCCGTGCGCCTTGGTCACGACCAGCATTTCCATGATAGTGGAGAGCTTGCCGGCGACCTCCTCGCTGTCCTTGCGCAGCGTGCGGAAATTCTTGCGCATCTTCTTGTTGAAGAGCATCGCGAGCGCCACGTTGACGGGGATCACGACCAGGAAAAACACCGTCATGATGCGACTGTTATAGAGCGAAATCCCGATGGAGATCAGCACGCCGAAAATCGACGGCAGAAGGTTGTTCTGAATGTTGGAAATCAGAGCGTCCATGCTCTCCACGTCGCGCAGAAATTTTGACTGGATCTTGCCCGTCTCCATCTCCTTGTGATAGGTAATGGAGAGCCGCTGCAGCTTTTTGACGACCGCGCTCCTGGTATTCGCGCTGTTTTCGCGGAACATCCTGGAACAGATCTTCGCCCACAGCATGTGCATGGGAATATTCTGTACGATCAGCACCGTCAGAACGACCGCGTTGACCACGACGCTTCGGATCGCATCCGAAAGCTCCATGCTCCCTTTCAGATAGAACGTGAGCGTGTTGATGATGTTGGTGGTCACGATGGGCGTTGCCCAGACGGGCGACGCCTTGATGATATAAACGACGGAGCTCCAGAAAAGGGACCAGAAATTTTTGCGCAGAACCCTGCCCAAAAAGCGGCTCTTTTTCTTTCCCCTGACTTCTTTTTCCTGAAAAAGATACTCGTACTCGGTTACGTCGTTCTCGAAACGACGTTTTTTCTCTTTCATAACCCTTCCCGGCACGATGTGCCGGCTCCCTGATCTTTTTTCTTGATGTTTTAAGATTATATCATACGCCCCCGCCGAAAGCAATCGTTTGGCGATAAAAAAAAGAAAAGAGGACAAGTTTTTTTCAAGCCCCTTCTCTCCGCAACGAAACCGAAAAAGAAGATGATTGCTGCCCCGCCCTTTTCTCTCGCAGAGTGTCGCCGTTCCCCCTCATTTCCTTGACACTGCCGAACGAAATTTGTATAATAAATATGAAAAGTATGAAAAATCATACCAAGGAGGGACATGCAATGCAGGGAAAAAAGGGACAATATATTTTCGGTATCTGCAAGGTAAGCGAGCGCGGGACGTATTCGGAATCAAGGGCGGAGACAGCCTGATTCTATTGGGAGACGAAAAAAAGGGAATGGCGCTCGTCAAGACAGAAATATTCGAAGCCATTACGGGGGATCTGTTCCATGACTGACGCGGTAATTTGTTCCGGGCTGACCAAGCGTTACCGCGAGACGGCGGCGCTTGACAACCTGTCCATTTCGGTCAGGCAGGGAGAACGGTTTGCCCTGCTGGGCGTGAACGGGGCGGGAAAGAGCACGCTCGTGAAGATCCTGTCCGGACTGATCCGCCCAACGGAAGGAAGCGCAGCCATCTGCGGCCGGGATATCTGCTCGGAACGGCAGGCGGCAAAGTCCGTCGTGGGTGTCTCCCCGCAGGAGACCGCCGTTGCGGAAAACCTTACCGTCGAGGAAAACCTGCTTTTTTTCTGCAGGATCTACGGCGTAAAAGACGGAGCGGCGCGTACAGCCCGGCTGATCGAATCCTTTCGCATGGAAGAGGTGAAAAACCGGCGGGCGAAAAAACTCTCCGGCGGCTATCAGCGCAGACTGTCCATCGCTCTTGCGCTCGTACACCGCCCGGAGGTGATTTTTCTGGACGAGCCGACGCTTGGACTGGACGTACTCGCACGGCGCGCGCTCTGGGAACAAATCCGAGCGCTCGAAAATACGACCGTCGTTCTGACCACGCACTACATGGAAGAAGCGGAGGCGCTCGCCGACCGCGTGGGCATTCTGTCCTGCGGAAAGCTGATGGCGGTGGGCACGCCGCAGGAACTCACAGAACGGACGGGGGCGCGCAATTTCGAAGACGCATTCGTCGCACTGGCAAACGGAGGAACCGCATGAAAGTACTTGTCTTTTCCGGGAGAAACGTTAAGGAAATTCTGCGCGATCCGCTGAGCCTGCTCTTCTTTCTCGCTTTCCCGGTTTTGCTGCTGCTCTTATTTCAGCTGATCGTCTCCGCAATCGGCGAAGATGCGCTGCAACATACCCCGCAGTTTGCCATTGAGCCGCTTTCCGGCTCGATCTGCGTGTTCTCCTACTCTTTTTCCATGCTCTTTCTCGCCCTGCTCGTCGCAAAAGACCGTTCGACGGCTTTTCTAACGCGTCTCCGCTCCTCTCCCATGCGCACGGGAACCTTTCTCGCAGGGTATGCACTGCCCATGCTTCCCATCATGCTGACGCAGACGGCCGTCACCTATCTTTTGGGGATTTGTTTCGGGCTCAGATTCTCGGTCGGACTGCTCGCCGGAATCGCGGCGCTGATCCCTTCCATGCTGCTGTTTACGGCGGCGGGACTGCTGCTCGGCTCGCTGCTCCCCGAAAAGGCGGTGGGAGGGCTTTCATCCGTCATCATCAACGTCGCGGCTATTCTGGGCGGCATATTTCTCCCGCTGGAAACCATCGGCGGGGGACTTCTTATCGCGGCAAAGTGTTTTCCCTTCTACCATGAAATTAAGCTCTACACCCTTGCCCTCGCAGGAGAAACGGAGGGGCGCGGACTCGCGCTGGGCGTGATTGCCGCCTATCTCGCGGCGACGGCGGCTGCCGCTCTTCTTTCCATGCGCAGGCGCCTCGGCGAAGACTGATTCCCTGCCCAACCGCAGCCGAAAGGCGAAAAAACGCCTGAAGGCGGTTTTTTGGGGCATATCTCTTGTCAACTTCTCCGCTTCATGGTATAATGTGCGTGATATGCAGGAGCTTTACCACTACAACATCGAAGACTTTTATCGTTTTACCCTATCGGAAAGCGAACTGATACTCGAACGCCGCCCCGCACGGGGCGAAGAAAAAACGGCGACAGAGCGAATCCCCCTCGAGGACGTGACGGCGTGCGCCCATACCGAACTCCATCTGAACCGGGACGGAACGCCGTATCCGCTCATCGCGCTTACGATCCGCTCCGCCGGATTTTTTGATCAGGAGGAGGGCGAACAGCAGATCTACCCCGCCACGCCCGAGCTCGTGCGCGATCTGGACGCGCATCATGTGCCGATTATCGACCGGGAAAAGCTGCAGCGCGCGGCCCCCGATCTGAAATCCCCGAAGCAGGTTTTTTCCAGGACGGACGGGGCGGGCGAATATATCCTCATTCTCTCTCTGCTGCTCGCCGGAACCGGCGCCCTAACCGGCTTGCTCTGGGCGCTGGCGGGCCCGGCGGCAGGCGTCGCCGCGCTCGTCTGCGGGATCGCCGCAACGCTCTTTTACGCTCTGAAAAAAGCGCCCCTCAGGCGCTGCAGCCGCTTTTACGACGGCTTTTTCACCTTGGAAGAACGCGGGCCGCTCTATCGGGATTATATTATCCTGTACGATGAAGACGTGCTGAATTTCACTTTGATAAATGAAAATATTTTACTGGAGACCGAACTGCAGTACGTCGCCCTCCCCGGCGACGCGCCCCTGCTGAAAGCCCTTTCCGAGCGGCTTTCAGCCGTCTACAACGAAAACGGAAAGACCCTGGACGAAATCCGCGGGATTTTCTGACGCGCGGCAAGCAGTCGGGGTTCTTTTCCGAGGAGGAAACACATGTTTGCTTTGCGCACGCAAAAACCCGTTCTGCTCCTTTTGCTCGCAATCGCCGGACTGGCGGCGGGGCTGACGCTCATCCTGCTGGGCGGAAGACTCATCGACGTCTTTCACTACATCGTGGGGGCGTTTTCCTTTGCCTCCGCGGTCGTCTCGTTTATCTCCGCTTACCTGCTGCGGGATAAGCCGAATTACCGCGTGGCGATCGGCGTGATGCTGATCGCGCTGAGCTTTCTCACCGTCCTGTCCCCGCATTCCCCCGTGTTCGTCTGCGTACTGTGGGGGATACTGAGCATCGTGAAGGCGGCGTTCGGCATCGACAAGTGCGTCAAACTGCGCATGAAGGGCGGCCGCTGCGCGTACAAATTTTTATTCGACTTTATTGAACTCACGCTGGGCATCGTGCTCCTGCTGGAGCTGACGGACGCGCTCGGGCACCACATTCTGTTTCTCGGCGCGGCGCTCACCGTCTACGGGCTGGAATACCTGCTGCGGTTCTGGTATGCGCTGCGCAGAAAGCAGGAGGAAAAAGAGCGGGAAAGCGAGCCCGCCGCAAAGGAAGCCGCCCCTTAAACGGCGGGACAAAGCGCTCGCCGCACTCGTTATTTGAGTAAAAGATATAAGGAGGCAGCGATATGTTACTCAACCGCCGGGAGGAAAAACCCGCCCGCCGTACGGCGGATCTCCCGCTCAACGCCGTATTTGCGATCGCACAGATCGCCGCTTTTCTCTGCATGATCGTCATGCAGTGCCTGAACGCCGCGGCGGAGAAGGTCGTTTTTCTGATCCTCTCCCTCGCCCTGTGGGGCGTCATGTCGCCCGGACTGCTGTCCCGCAGCGGCCCCCTCTGCGCGCTGTTCGGGAAAGAGACGCCCGACCGCGTGCGAACAATATCCGCCGTCGGCGTGACGCTGTTCTTCCTGCTCCTCGCGTACTTTATTCTGTTTTTTGCCTTCGGCTGAGCAAAAGCCCCGCTTCTTACAAAGCGGGGCTTTTTTCATCGACGATATGGAAAACAACCCGATAAGCCCTTGCAGGCGTCTGCGGCAAATGAATCGATACGGCTTAAACCAAGGCTTTATCCCATAATTCCGCTGCTATCTCCGCATCGGCCGGCTTTGCGAGGGCGGCGTCCGTTTGGGCGCAAAAGCATTAAACAATATGATTCCGATTATCTCAACTGGCAAAAAAGCCGGTATTCGCCAATGTTTAAAAGTCAAGGCTCTTTAACGGCATAAACGCGACGTTTTATTTCTGCCGCTCGCGCGCCACGCGGCGCACGAATGCCGCGATGCGATCCGCCGCCGCGATGAGGTTCTGCATGGACGCCGCGTACGAACAGCGGATATGATCAGCGCCGCTCGCGCCGAACGCCCCGCCCGGAACCACCGCGACGCGCTCCTCCAGGAGCAGCCGCTCGGCGAATTCTTCCCCCGTCAGCCCGGTGGAGCGCACGGAAGGGAAAATATAGAACGCGCCCTTCGGTTCGAACACCGTCAGCCCCGCCGCCAGAAAGGATTGATATAAGAATTTACGGCGCTTGTCGTATTCTTCCCGCATCTCGGAAACGCCCGCGAAACTGTCTTCCCTGCCCTCGCGCAGCGCCGCGAGCGCGGCATACTGGCTGAACGACGGCGCGCAGATCACGGTGTACTGATGAATCTTCAGAATCGCCTGCAAGATCTCCCCCGGCGCGGCGACATAGCCGATCCGCCAGCCCGTCATGGCGAACGCCTTGGAAAAGCCGCTGACGAGGACGACGCGGTCTTTCAGCGCGGGAAAGGACGCGGCGGAAACGTGACTTCCGCCGTAAGTGAGCTCCGCGTAAATTTCATCCGCCAGGATCAGCAGGTCGTGTTTTAAAACGACGGGGATCAGCGCCTCGACGGCCGCGCGCGTCATGATCCCGCCCGTGGGATTATTGGGATAGGGAAAGATCAGTATTTTCGTGCGGTCGGTCACCGCGCGCTCCACGGCTTCGGGCGTCAGGACGAATCCGTCCTCCGCGCGGCAGGGCACGGAGACGGCTTTTCCCCCGCAAAGCTCCACGCAGGGGGCGTAGGAGACGTAACTCGGATCGGGAACAAGCACCTCGTCCCCGTCGTCCACGGTCGCACGGAGCGCCGCGTCGATCGCCTCGCTCGCGCCGATGGTGACGACGATTTCTTCCGGAGAAAAGCGCGCGCCGAAGGATTCCCCGAGATAGCGGGCGATCTCCTCCGTCAGGGCGGGCAGCCCGCGGTTGCCCGTATAGGAAGTCTGCCCCCGCTGCAAAGACTGATAGGCCGCGCTCCGGATCTCCCACGGCGTGACGAAATCGGGCTCGCCGATGCCGAGGGAGATGACGTCGCTGCTCTTTGCCACGATGTCGAAGAATTTTCGGATGCCGGATGGTTTTATCCGCCGCGCCTTTTCGCTGACAAAATCCCTCATGCGTGTACGGGAAGGCGGCCGGACGGCTCCGCGCCCGCCGTGTTCTGCCCCTCGATTTTGTACTTTTTCAGGATAAAATGCGTCGCCGTCCCGATCACGCCGTCGATGGCGGAGAGCTTTTCGGAGACGAAGCGCGCGATCTCGGAGAGGCTCCGCGCTTCGAGAAAGACCGCCAGATCGAATCCGCCGCTCATCAGGTAGAGGCTGGAGACCTCCGGGCAGGCGGCGAGCTCGCTCGCGACCGCGTCGAACCCCTTGAGCTTCTGCGGCGCGACCTTCAGTTCGATCAGCGCCTGGACGGAATCCTCCGCCGCCTTTTCCAGGTTGACGACGGCGGCGTACTTGACGATGACGCCCTCCCGCTCCATCGCTCCGATCTCCGCGGCGACATCCGCTTCCGGAAACGAAGTCATCTTCGCGATCTGCCGCGGCGTGTAGCGCGCGTCTTCCTTCAGCAATCTGATGATGGTTTCTCTCATTTTTTCCATAACCGCACCCCTTTTTCCGCCCCGCATTCTGTCGGCAGAATGATATTTTTACCATTATATTTTTTTCGGGGCGAAATGTCAATTGATTTTTCAACGGGATTGTGTTATGATTATATTCAATCAAAAACGGCAGGTGACGACTATGGTGAAAATCTGGGCAAAGGCAATGGAAAACAAAAAGATCAAACGCGCGTACGTCTTTGAACGGGAGGGCGCAGTGCGCTACGCCGACTTTTTCGACTATCTCACCGATATCTGCTATCATCTGGACAGTCCCACGCCCGTGCTGATGAAAATTCACCTCTTTCATTACGCAAAGTACCGCATCGTGAAATTCCGGAAAGACGATTTCGTGGAGAGCATCGATTACGACGAGCTGGTGCTGGAAAACATCGAATAAATACCCGCCGCGGATAAAACCGCAAAAAACGCACATACTCCCCCTTAGGGAGGATTATTATGAAAGTAACGACGATTATCGCCTACGTGCTCGTCCTGATCGGCGCGATCGTATGGCTTCTGGTGGGATTGTTCGATTTCAACCTCGTGGCGTTCATCTTCGGTGAAGGCGCGGGGGCGGTCGTTTCCCGCATCATCTATTCTTTGGTCGGGATCTCCGCCCTCTGGCTGATTTTCACCTGGGCTGTCTACAATCCCTTCGCGAAGATGGCGTGACGTTAACCGATCGATCCCAAAACAAAAAAGCGGCTTATGCCGCTTTTTTTACTGCAAAAAGGCGATTTCCCTCTGCCGCAGGCGCTTCAGCGAATAATATACGCCCACGCCGATGGTATAGATGAATACGGCTTCCGTCAAAAGAAGGGACCCCGCGCAGACCCAGTATTCCGACCAGGGCGTCCCCGTCATCATGAAGATGAGCGGGATCAGAAATCCGTTCAAAAGCACGGGCGGGAGCGCCGCCAGAAAGATATTCTCCGTCTTTTTATAGATCAGGCGCGTCAGCAGGCAGGCTGCGAGCGACACGATCGGCCCCAATAAAATATCGGGCAGCCCGTACCCCGAAAACAGATTCGCGAGCAGGCACCCGACATAGAGGGCGACGGCAGCTTCGGGAAAGAATGCGGGCAGGACGGTGAGCGCCTCCGCAGGGCGGATCTGCAGCGGCCCGTAGGCCAATTCCCCGAATACGACGGTCAGACCGACGTAGAGCGCGGCGATGATTCCCGCACGCGCGAGCAACTTAGTCGTCAGATGTTTCATTCAATTTTACCTCGGTTGTTTTATCGAAGTGTTTTCCGAAAACCTTCGTGCGAACATTATAGCACGTCCCGCGGCGTTTTGCAAACGATTTCGAGGGGGTGCCCGCAAAACGGCCCATAACCTTTATGCCGCATGAAAGAAAAGCCCTCTCCGACCGGGGGGATAGGGCGTAATTTTTTTTATTGTTCCCGGCAATGTCTCCTGCGCCCCGCGGCGGCTGAGGGGCGCAGAAAAGGGCGCGGCCGATCGGCCGCGCCCTTTTTTAATTATTCTGCCTCTGCGGAAAGGACGGTTCCGTCAGGAAAGCTGCGCGAGAACCTGCTTGAAGTTCGCTTTCTGTTCGTCGATCACCGCTTTATCCGCGGGTTTTACTTCATAATAGTTGTTTTCCGCCATCTGCGTGAAGACCTCAAACTGGTCGTTTGCGGAGTCCACCAGGTGATTTTTCACCATCGTGCGGAATTTGGAGCCGTTCCCCTCCGTCAGCGCGGTGGAATACAGCTTGACGATCTCTTTCTCAAGGTTCAGCATATCCTGCAAGCTGTCTTTTTCGTTCAACTGAATCTGTTGCTTCGACTGCATTCTTTTTTCCTCCTTACAGCAGATTGAGCAGCGCCTCAAAGCGCTTTTCATGATGATCGGCAATCTTGCCGAACGTCTCCGAAATGACCGGGTCGGTCAGTGTTCTGGAGTACAGCCTCGCCTTTTTGCACGCGCTCTCTTCGTACTTCAGCAGATCGGAAATGAGCGTGACTTCTTTTGCGGTCAATTTGTTGTTAGCCATAAAAAAACCTCCTGTCTGACGGGATTTTACCCGTTTCAGGAGGTTTTAAACGCCGTTTTTCTATTTTTTGAGAATTTCTTTCTGCTCCTCGTACTGCGCGATCGCCTTCGCGATGACGGCGAGCGCCTCTTCCTTTGCGAACACCTGGTCGACCGCGGTATCCTTGTTCTCCAGCTGCTTGTAAACGGAGAAAAAGTGCTTCATTTCGTCAAAAATGTGCCGGGGAAGGTCGGTGAGGGAGCGGTAGCAGTTGTAGTTGGGGTCGGTAAAGGGAATGGCGATGATCTTCTCATCCGGTTTTCCGTTGTCGCTCATGGTGATGACGCCGATGGGATAGCATTCCACCAGACACATGGGATTTAAGCTCTCCGAACAGAGAATCAAGACGTCCAGCGGGTCGCCGTCGTCCGCATACGTGCGGGGAATGAATCCGTAATTGGCGGGATAGTGCGTGGAAGTATAGAGAATGCGGTCCAGCCGCAGAAGCCCCGTCTCCTTATCCATCTCATATTTCTGCTTGCCGCCCTTCGTGATCTCCACGACGGCGATGAAGCGCTCGGGGGTGATCCGGCGCGCATCGATGTCATGCCAGACGTTCATGTCAAAATCTCCTTTTTTTTCAGTCTATCCGATATCGCGGAAAAAGTCAAGGATTTTATCCGTTCAGCGCCGCGAGAAATTCCCCTTCCCCGAGCAGCGCCGTCAAAATTACTTCCGCATAAAGGCGCACGCCGAAGTCGTTGGGATGATTGATGTTGTTCGCGAGAAAATCGCGCGTGCGCTTGCCCGTCTCTTCCAGCGCGCGAAACGCCGAACTGACGCGCGCCAGCCCCGTGCGGGGCAGCGCATGCGCTACCTCTTCCAGCAGTCCCTCCTGCGCGGCATGGCTGAGCCTCCAGTCGCTCTGGCGGTTGGGCAGCATGGTGGAGACGAGAAGGATATATCCCTCCGGATTGCGCGATAAAAACGCCTCTGCCAGCGTGCGGATTTCCTGCGCGAAGACCGCGGGCGCGGTGGGGCCGTCGTTCATGCCGTACGCCAGCACCATCAGGTCGTACGGGGCGGAAAGCATGCGGCTCTCCATCTCCCGGATCCCGTCTGCCGCGCGCCAGCCGCCCACGGCGCGATTGACCGTTTTCAGCGGCACGCCGCACGTTTTTTCCAGATACGTACCCGTCAATTCTGCCCAGGAAGGAGTGTACGGCGGCAGGTTGCCTCCGTATTCGGTCGCGCTGGCATTACAGCCGACGGTGATGGAATCCCCGTAAAACAGCACGGATCCCCCGCCCTGCGCTTTCAGGCGTTTTACGAGGGGCTCCAGCGCTTTCTCCCGCTGCGGCAGGAAGCCGAAATCGTTTTCCGCCGCCTCGTAGCTCACCGCGATCTCGCGGGAAGTAAACGTATCCCGTTCCCCATAGGCCAAAAAGCGCTGCCCCTCCAAGGGTATCTCTGAAAACGCGCGATTCACGCCGATCGGAACGGAGTCGGGTTCCCGGCGGAAATATTCCTCCGTCTGAAAGTACGGGAGCGAGCCGCCCGCCAGGCGGCGCAGAACCTTTCCCTCCACCGAAAAGTCAACCCCCTCCCGAAAAATCCGGTCCAGCGTATAGCTGCGCACCGTCAGCCCGCCGCTCGGGAGGAACGCAAGCGTGCATTCGCCCGTTTCCCCGACGATGAGGGCGGTCTCGTCGTAGACAGCCTCCGTCCGCCAGAGGGGCTGCAGATGCCTTTGCGCGTCGAACCGCGCGGGGAGTTCATTGATCTTCATGTTTTTCCTCCTGTTCAGAAATTCCGGCCGCAAGCGCGGGCACAGCGCTCCGCTCTTCGCGGTAAAAATGACATTTCAAGGTCGTCTTCTCCACCGCCCGGTCGAACAGAACCAGCAGTTCGGGCAAGAGAAAGAGCACGAGCGCGACGGAGATGACCGCCCCTCTTCCCAGCAGCATGCCGATGGTGGAAATGATGGGAACGCTGGAGATCCCGCCGATCAGAAAGCCGGCGACGATAAAGATGCCGCCCGACGTAATGATCGTGGGGAACGCCGCGTTCATTGCGAATATGAGGCTGTCCCGCCGCCCCGCGGTTATGCGCCGCTCCATGTAGCGGTTGGTCAGCACGATGCCGTAGTCGATGGTGGCGCCCATCTGAATACAGATAAGAATGAGATAGCCGACGAAGAAGATTCCCTCTCCCGCCACGGCGCTGATCGCCATATTGATCCAGATCGAGCCCTGGATCACCGCGACCAGGAGAACGGGGACGGCGATCGAGCGGAACGCCAGAAGCACGATTATGAGGATTGAAAGGACGGATACCAGGGTGATATTTCTCAGATCTCCCTTAAACGTCTCGCGGATATCGTAGGTGCTGACGCTGTCGCCCAGCACGTAACAGTCCAGATCCGAAAAATCTTCGCGCATGGTTTCCCGCAGCCGCTCGACGAAGACGAACGCCTCCTCCGAGGCCGTCGGCAGATCGATGGAGAACAGAACGCGCATGACGCCTTCCCGGTAAAGCAGCCCGAACTGATCGTTCTTTTCGAGCATCGCGCGCACGGCGTTCAGCTGAATGTAAAGCGCATTGTCCGTCATGCCGAAGGACTCCAGCCCCTGCAGCGCATCCATCAGATTGAAATAGAATTCGTCGAGATAGACGTGTTCGGCATCGTAATCCAGCCCCAGCGTCTTCAGCAGAGGCCGCAATTCCGCCTCCGAGCCGTAGGAAGCGAGCATCGGCTTGACGTCTATCACAGAGACGCCCGTCGCGCTCTTGACGACGGAATTGCCGTCCACCGTGATGCTCTCGATCGAATCGATCAGAGCGTTTCCGATGCGGATATTTTCCTCCGCGAGGAGGGAAGTATCCGGCGAATATAAAATCACGAGGTTGTTCTGTTCGCCGAACGCCTCCACGATCTCCTGATTCTCCGCGTAGACGGGATCGGACTTATCTTTGGTTGCTTCCACCGAATAGGTGTAGATCGTATTCGTCTGCAGCACCGCCGCGACGATGAAGACCGCCGCCATCAGCACAGGCACGACATGGCGCGCGCGGAAAGAAAACCCGGAGAGCTTATTGAGGCGGGGAAGAAGATTTTTGTGGCGGGTCTTTTCGACCGCGCGGGAAAAGATCAGAATCAGCGAGGGCATCAGGAAAAACACGCTGAGCATGCTCATGACGATTCCTTTCGCCAGCACCACGCCGATATCGAAGCCGATGGTAAACTGCATGAATACGAGCGACAGGAGCCCGGCGATCGTGGTCAGGCTGGAGGAAGAGACCGCGACGATGGACGAGGACAGCGCGGCAGCCATCGCCTCTCTGCGGTCTTCACAGCGCTCGCACTCCTCGCTGTAACGGTGCAGCAGAATGATGGAATAATCCATCGCGAGCGCAAGCTGCAGAATCGCGCAGATGGTATGACTGATAAAGGAAATCGTGCCCAGCAAGAAGTTCGTGCCCATATTGAGGACGATCGCCACCAGCACGGTCAGCAGAAAAATCACCGGCTCAAACCAGCTGTTTGAGGTTAAAAGGAGAATCACCAGCACGATGGCAAAGGCGATCCCCAGAATCATGGGCATCTCCCCTGCGATCGCCTCCTGGATATACATGGTATCCAGAGCGGCGCCGTTCACCGCCAGCTCGTACGCGCCGAGCGATTCCCGCAGAACCGCGACGGTATCGACCGTCTCCTGAGAGGCGTTCCCCGTATTGAAGAACACCTGATACAGCGCGTTTCCGCCCTGATAATAATCGGGATCCGCCGCGTCAAAATTCACGCCGCGGACATTTTCCGTACCGGAGATCAGGGCGTAAATCTGCGCCGCCTCCTGCTCGGTGACGTTTTTCGCCATGATCTGAACGGTTCCGATATCTCCGAACGTATCCTCCATGAGGTCGAGGGAAATCCGCGTCTCGCTGTCCGGCGGCAGATATTCGGTAAAATCATAGTTGACTTTGACCAACCCCATGCAAAAAAGCCCGCCGACAAAGAGCGCCAGGAATACTCCCATGAACCAATAGCGGTACTTTACGATAAACCGACTGAATTTCAACATATTTTATTTCTCCCACTGTTCTTTCATTGTACCCGCAAATATCGATTTTGTCAATTTGTTTGTCATGAAAAAATATGACAAATCTCTTTTATTTGTCGAACCGCGCAATCTTACCGCCGTGCGGGCTGCCGATTCTATTTTAAACAATAATATATAATAGCAATTATTTATAATATCCCCTTGGGGAACGGAAGAAAATGCAGAGCAAGCTGAACCGCCGTCTTCTTTTAACCAGTCAGAACAAAAAAAGAAAGAGGCTATTATGATACAGCAGCCTCTTTCTTTTTTATTTGCCAATCATCTTTTATTCCGCCGAATAAACGTAGTTGATTCTTCCGAGCGGCGCACAGTCGCCGTTTACGTAGAGATCGGTGATATCGAAGTCCTTTTGCAAGTTATCGCACACTTTGAATTGCAGCGAACAAGCTCCCGTAATCCCCAGGTCGCTCTTTTTCACCGTAACCAGCATCAGATTGCCGCTGACTTCTGTTTTTGCCTTGGCGACATCGGTATAGCTTCCGTCTTCTATGCGGGACAGAGAGGCTTCCGTGCCGGAAAGCGAACGGTTCACCACGTAATGCAGGCCGTTCCATCCGCCCTCTTTTCCGTCGACGCCGATATACAGATTCATCCAATGCGCATCGTCGGCTTCTTTTTCCGTGATATCCGCAACCGTCTGAATCAGGAAATAGACGTTTTCATCATCCGACGCGACGCGTACTTCGCTGATGTCGTTTCTGCCGGTGTCGTTGGTCAGCTTCTCCATCGCCGCGCTCATCGCGTTTCTGGGCTCGGTATCCGTCGTCAGATCCTTATACACGGCCGTGATTGCGCTCCACTGCGCGAGGTCATAGGGATCGAACCCCGCCGAACGCGCGAACACAGCTGCCTTTTCGGTCTCTTTAAACAGGCGGATGTTACGGACAAGCTGCAGATAGCAGTTATCCAGATAGCCGCCCTCCATCATCTCCGCGTCGCGGGAGAACTCGCGGTTAAAAAGATCCACGTAATGGCCGTATTCTCCGCCGAAAATTGCAGAGTCGGACTGCTTCTGCGCCGTCCATTCGTTCCAGCCGGTGACGAATACGAGCGTGATATCCCTGCTTTCGTCCAACGCGGTTGCCCACTGCTCTTCAAAGTTGATGTTTTCGTTGACGCGGTCCGGATCGTTGACGTTATCCTCATGCGAGAATCCTCTGCCCCAATTGGCGTTATAGACGAGATTCGCATATTCCTTTGCAGACATATTCCGCTTGGCGCCCAGATTGGTCAGCACGGAAATTGCAGTCTCGGAGAGCGTATCGAAGTTATAGGGCGCGCAGAGGCCCGAATCCGAAAAATCTGCCCTGACCGCCTGATTGCCCGATATCCCCACGTGTTCTGCGACGGAAACGCTCATAATCTTGCCGACCTGGCTGTCCTGATACGTCTCCTGCGGATAGGACCAGCTCATCCAGGGGAAGTTATTGGTATTCGTCGCCGCATTTGGCCACTGCGCTCTCTTGAAATAAAAATAGGAGCTGATTTCACTGTCCAGTCCGCCAAGCTGATTCGCATGCGAGAGAATCCACGGCTTTTCTCCGTTCCCTCTGAACCAAAGGGAATCGTACGTCCCGTCCCGGTAATAGTTTCTGTAAATCTCTTCTGTGCGGGCGACCGTATCCGTATTGGTCATGAACATGAGTTTTGGGACGTCATAACCGAGATCCTGAAGCTCCTTCGCGACTTCCAGAAAGGCATTTGCCGCCTTGGTATAAATATTGTCGTTAGAACAGTCAAAGCAGATGAAATCCAGTCCCGCGTTGATAAACAGCTCGAGGTGGCGGCGGATAACCCATTTATCACCTGCCACGTAATAATCGTACATGGGTTTGCCCCACCAGGTAAAATTTGGCTGGGAAGGAACATCCGAGCCGGTCAGAACATTCTCAGCTTTCCCGCTTTCTTCAAAAACGCTGACGTCCGGCACGTCGCTCGTCGGCGCATAGCTCTGCCACAGGCAGTAGAAAATTCCCACGTATTTGTCGCTCGCATAGTCGCCAGACGCCGTAAACGAGCGGCCGTAGTCGTCCGTGGAAGCGGTGCGGAGCACGCCCGTTTGATAATCTTCCGATACGGTCAGCTGATTCTGAAACAGCTCCGTCCCCGGATCCGGGCCCGGACCGGGGCCCGGGGTCTCCTCGCAGCCGCCGGCCGCAAACGCAAACGCCGTCAGCCCGGCGAGCGCAAAAGCGGCGATTTTTGTACTCAATTTTCTCATTTCGCTTTTTCTCCTTTTCAGAAGAAGGGCAGGTTCAACCGCCTGCCCTTCTCGATCAGTTGCTGGAATAAGGCGACTTCTTATACTCTTCCGTTGCCTCTTTCACATTTTCATAGGTGTCGTAGATCAGTTTCTGATCCGTCGCGTAGTTCTTGAACCCATCCGTAATGGCATCCAGCATCTTTTTGCCGTAGTCCGCCCAATTATTCGAGGAACTCTTGAAGAAATCCGCAAAGTTATTGGCAATCGTGTTGATGACAGTGTTATTGGTATCGCCCACCTTGATGTTGGTGTTCGTATAGCCGTAGCCGAACTGCAGATAGGGGTTGAGGTTACAATTTCCGGTAAATTTCAGAGCGTTTGTCACGAGATCGATGTTTTCCGGAATGGTAACTCCTTTTACGAGCTGCTCCATAACCAGCGGAGTTCCTGTCAAAGCAAGCGCTTGCAGCCGGACATTCATACCCTGCGGCGAATAAAAATAAGCGAGGAAGTCGACAGCGAGGTCGGTATGCGCCTGGTTTCCGCTGTTGATAACGCCGAGTTCGCTCTCCACGCCGCCCAGCGAACGGACCGTATCCGCCGCAGGAGCACCGACGCCGTCGTCGCCGTGATCGGTCATGGGAGGCAGCGCAAACCAGCCCAGCCTGTCGCCGATATCCTTGACGGACAGCTTCGTTCCCTTGGTTTCAAAAGCCGTCTTGTAGGTCAGGATATAATCGAGGCGTTGAATGTAGAAGATCTTGCGGTCGTGATACAAGCCGTTATCCGACCCGTCCGCATTGTAGGAAGAAGCCGTCTCGTTAAAGCGGTTGAACAGGTCGCCGTAGCTCGCCTTGGTATCGATATACGGGAGAAGTTCCTGCAAATTCGCCATCATATCCTGAAAACGCGGAGAAAGCGGGCCCCATTCGTCGGTATCGTTGAAATAGGCATCGATCATACGGTTGAGGTTGTACGTATAATTGGAAGAGTCGCCTAACAGGAGGTCAGACAGATCATATTCATAGTTGCCGTCGATCCGAGAACTGTAACTGTAATCCCCTTTCTGAGAATGAGCGACATCGATAAAATCGCGGAAGTACTGATCCATATACATCTGGACCACCCAAGCGAGGAAGGTACGCGTCGCCGAGCCCGAATCGACGCCCAACCCGAGCGGATTCTTGAAGTCGGAATCTTTGGACGCCGCCTCAAGGCAGGCGATCATTTCGTCCCAGGTGGTCGGAACCTGAAGGCCGAGATCCGCCAGCGCGCGGGTATCGTAGAATACGACGAGATAGTTGGTATCGTAAGATATGCTGGGAACGGTGGACTTGCCGCGCGCGAATTTCGGCGCATAGGCTTCCGGTTCAAGCACGTCTTTCCACACCTGATTGTCGGCGTACGGATTTTTCAGCGAGAGATAGGAAGAGAGATCGACAATGCTGTCCGTCCCGTAATAAGAGGGGGCAACCCCCGTCTTAGCTATCGTTGCATTGCTCACGCCCATGGAAATAAGGGCTTCGACTTCCTTCTGATAAGAATCCGCCGTGGAATTGTTGTTGATATTGACTTTAACCGTATTTCCTTTCTCTTTCTGAAGATACGTGTACTCGTCCGCCACCATCTGATATGCAGCCGCTTCGTCTTCATTGAGGCTGATATAGATATCCAGCGTGCCGCTCACGTTTTCGGGAAGGGTATCGGTCGGCACCGGGTCGGGAGTAGGATCCGGATCAGGATCCGGATCGGGCCCGGGCGTGGGGTCCCCGTCACACGCGATAAATGAAAATGCGGTGATCAGAACCAACATAAAAGCAAGAAAACGTAATAATGTCTTTTTCATCTTTTTTCTCCTTTTTCATTTTTATAGTTTCAATCCTGCCGCAAATTCTCCGCTGATGAAGAATTTGAGGCTGATCAGCGTCGTGATGATAAGCGGAATGCCGGATACCAAATAGACTGCGTAGCGTTCGCCGCCCTCCGCGGAATTGGCGATCTGACTGAGCAGAGGCATAAGCGTGCTCCTCGGCTTGCTTTCCGCCTGCAGGAAAATCAGCTGCGGGAAGAGATAGTCGTTGTACATCGCCGCAAAGATGGATACGCCCTGCACCATCATGATGGGAAAGGACAACGGCAGGCATACGCTGAAGAAGAGGCGGAAGATGCCGCCGCCGTCGATGGAAGCAGCCTCGTAAAGATCCTTGGGCTGCTGGCCGATAAACGTACGCAGCAGAAAGATCGTGGCGATCTGGTTGCCGGCGATATACGGCAGAATCAGCCCCCACCAGGAACCCTGAAGATTCAGCTCCACAATGGTGAGAAATGTCGGGCTGAGCAGCACGACGCTGGGCACCAGCATGGGGAGAATGATGAGGAAAAACAAGACGTTTTTCGCCGCAAAATCCTTCTGCACGAACAGGTACGCCACGTAACAGCTGAGCAGCATGGTGACGAACACCGAGATAAATACGATTGCCAGCGTGTTCAGCATATAGCGGATCGTTCCGCTGAATGCGTTTGCATAGTTGTCGAAGTGCCACCCGTCCTGCGGGAGCGACCAGATGCTGCCCGTCGTCATATCGAGCTGGCTCTTGAACGATAAAAATATCGTGATTATGACGGGAAGGAGCGTGAGGAACAGGGTAATCAGCAGACAGATGATGAGAACCGTCTGCGCGGCTCTTCCCTCGATCCCTCTCCTGCTGCCGCCTTTGGATTTATATTGCACAGTCATAAGGCGCCTCCTTAGGATTGATCGGATTGGATCCGGAAATTCAAAATAGTCGCTACCATGAGGAACAGGAACAGGATGACGCTCTGCGCGCTGGCCAGCCCGTAGTTCGACTGCATAATCTCCGAATACATGCACAGCGCCGGCGTATAGACCGGGCCGCTCGTGCCCCTGACCACATATATGGTGCCGTAATTCTGAATAGAACCGATGAAACTGGTAATCAGTATGTACTTGATCTGCGGGAGAATCATGGGGAGATCCAGCTTTACGATGCGTTTCAGCCAGCCGCAGCCGTCCAGCTTCGCCGCTTCATACATAGAGGACGGAATCCCGGAAACGGCGCCGTAGAAAATAAGATAGCTGCCGATCCACGGGAAGGAGAACATGATAAAGGCGAATGTCGCCGTACCTCGTTCCGCAAAGAAGTTGATGTTTGCCATACTCGGCACGAATAATTTACCCAATGCGTTGATAAGCCCGTTCTGTCCGGCGCCGAAGATACCCTCCGCCCAGACCAGCGAGGTCGCAACGCCGGGCAGGATCCCCGGGATAAAGAGCAGGGCGCGCACCCAGAAGGAAAAGCTCTTGTTTCTGACGGCAAAGATCGCCTCCGCAAAGATGATGGGCGGAATGAGCGCCTTCAGAAGATCCGCCGCGAGGAAGATGAACATCGAGCCGATGGAGCTGACGAAGATATCGTCTTTAAAGACCCTGGCAAAGTTCTCAAAGCCCACCCAGATGGAATGATCTCCCGGCAGATAGTCGCGGAAGGAAAGGCTGAATCCGAACACGATGGGATAATAATAGAAAATCGCGAGGAGCACGAAAGTGGGAATGAGCGAGACATAGACCACCCAGTGCTTGGCGATCGCCTTTCCGCAGGCGACAAACTTCCGGTTGACAATTTTTCCGAGAGGACGGTAAACGAGCGCGCCGCAGTACAGGAGCGCGAGGAATCCCACAACCATCCCCGCGATCATCAGCCAGGAGAGATTGTCATACGCCTGGATCATCCTGGCGAGGTCATTGGTGTAATACGTCAGCCTGACGGGTTCGCCCGTCTTGAAATAGCGAAGCACGAAGCCATCCGGAGACGACATGATTACGCTTTCGTTGACGCTGCTGGAAATCCGTACCGTCTCCGACCGCTCCATGGCGTCCACGACGGAAACGCCGCCGTTTGTGTACCGCACGTAAAAGCAGGTACCGCCCGCAGTCACGCCGTCGTTGTTGATTTTTTCCTGCGTAATCGGATAAATCAAAGGCTTGGAATCCGCCTGGATCGGGAGCTGTTCAAACACATACAGAGAGCCGTCGTTGGTGAACCCTGCAATCCCGTCCTCCACGCCGGTCAGCGCCAAAAACGGAGCGCTGTAACGGGCAATCACGGTTTCTTCGTGCTCTTCGCCGTTTTCCGTTATCCGCAGTATACCGATGTCGGACGTACGGGTGGAGTAATAGATGGAATCTCCGACGACGACGCAACCCTGATAGGCGCGGTCTGCCGTCCAAAGACTGTGCTCAAAGAGATAATAGATTCCGTCCTCGCCCACGTCTTCCGCAGAAACGGAGACAGGGAGTGCGATGAGAAAAGTATCGGTGGACGCGCTGTCGTCGGCGATCACCGCAAAATAGTCGGAATTTTCTCCGAAATACATGGTTTTCGGAAGGGCGTCCTCCAGGTCGTATACCTGAGAACTTTCCGCTTCCCATATAGCCTCTCCGTCGGAGGAAACCTCGTCCGATAAGAACGAGAGAATTTTTCTGTTTTCAAACGCAACGAATATCCGGTCGTTAAAAAGCTGCAGATCGCGCACGGAAAATTTTCCGTCCGGATTTGTAATATACCAAAGGCGTTCGCCCTCTTTGTCGTAACAATGCACTTCGCCCGTGTCGGTGCCCGCAAGATAAATATCGTCGTCAGCATACATTTTGACGACGTTCAGCTCTGAAAAATCGGGCGCTAATTCGCTGGTGCTGTTGCCGATCGCCTGCCCCTTGATAAAAAAGCCGAGCGATACCGCAAAAACTGCGAGCGCCAGAACCGCGCACGCCAGCGATATGTAATTGAACTTCTTTTTTTCCATAAAGTGCTTTTCCTGTTTATACAACGCCGGACGGCGCCCGCTGTCGGCCGCGCCGTCCGCGCCATATAAATTAAGTGATCACGGGAGGAGAGTTCCCCTCCCGTGAAGGGGTCTGCCGGGATTTAATTCTTTTTCTTTTTCAGGAAGAAGAAAGAAGCGCCCAAAAGCAGTGCCGCCAGAAGAATGCCGCCGCCGGCCGGTGCGAAGGAACTGCCGCAGCCGCCTTCATCCGGGGGATTGACTTCGCCGGAATCCTCGATGACGATGGATTCCGCTTCGCTCTCCGCGCTGTCCAGATAGAGCTCGCCGTCGCCGATCGCCTTGACGGTGATCTGATAGGTGCCGGCGGCAGTTTCGTCGAGCGTGAAGGTGCAGTCCGTAATGACGCCGCCCTTCTTCTCGCCGTTGACGTAAACCTGATAGCCGGAAGCGTTTGCCACCGCGTTCCAGGTCACGGTCTTGTCGTTCACCGTGAGAACGGGCGCGCCCAGCTGAACGGGGTCGGGTGCTGTTTCCACCTTGAAGGAAACGGAAGATTCGCTCTCATATTCGCCGGACGTATTGTAGTACAGCATGAGGTTATCCGTCTTCATCGACGTGGCGGAGAGATCGATTTCGACTTCGATCGCCTCGTTATACGCAAAGACGATATTGCCGTCTTGATTCAGGGAGAAAGTAAGCGTATTCTCGCCGATATAAGCGTCGCGGACGGAACGGTAGCCGGAGTTGATCTCCGTCCAGGATCCGTTCACCAGCTGACGCACGCTGTAAGTCAGATAGACTTTATACGCCAGACCTTCGTTCGCGGGCTGATTCTGATACAGGCGGACAACCACTTCATAGCCGCCGTAAATATCGCGGAGCACAAATTCGTTGTAACCCGTCTCCGAGATCGAAGGATTCTGTTCGGTCAGCGTCCCCTCCATGGAGATGAAGTTCGCGGACAGAGCGAACTTGCTGCCGAGATCGACGCGCTTCGCAAAGAGGTAGGATACGCCGTTTTTGACCGTGTAAACCTCGTCCGCATACGTGACGCTGCCTTCGCCGGAGAGCTTGATGCCGCCGTTTTCATAGTCGCGGTAGGAGACGAACACGGGGATATAGCCGCCGGCCGCCGCCGCGACGAAGGTGTATTCGCCCTTCTCCGTGAAGTTCGCGGATTTCAGGGTGAGCGTTCCGTCTGCAAACGACCACAGTTCGCCGCTGAGTTCCTTTTCGTTGTAGAGCACCGCGTCGACCGCCGTAATGTTGCCGAGAGAAACCGTCACGTCCTGCGCTTCGGAGATAAACTTCATTTCGCTGCTTCCCGTCAGCGTCACCGAATAGGTAACGGTGACCTGCGTTCTGCTGTTCTCGTCCTCGATGACGAAGACTTCGCTCGTCTTATAGCTGTCAAAGTAGGAAGCGGGAATGCTGAGGGTGTTTCCGGAGAGCGTCGTCCCCTCGATCAGCGCGCCGTCGCCGCCGTAAACGTTGACGGCGCCGTCCTGATTCATGAGTTCAAACGTGAGATCCTGTTCCGAACCCAGCGTATACTGCATGGTTTTATCCGTCACGTCCTTGACGGTCACGCCGTCGGGCGTTCCCAGGGTCAGGCCGCCCGCCACATTTCCGTTGTAGAAGGAAATATAGAGCTTTCCGTCCGGGAAATCCTCTCTCAGGAGCTGAATGGACGCGCCTACGTTCGTACCGTTGATCTTGATATAGTTCTTGGAAATATCCTGATCGTCGATATAGATCTCCAGGGTATCCATGTTCACGGTATTGACTACGTCTTTTACGTCGGTGTTGTTGCCGCCCGAATAGTTGCCGCCCAGGCTCTGCCACTGTCCGCTGTCCTTCGAGGGCTGCATGATCGCCTTCAGCTCGACGAAGTTTGAGTTCTCATTCCAGAAATCCAGATAGTAGGGAGAGCTCATCAGCCCGATGCACACCCAGGTGCTGTTGCCCATGGGGTAACGGAAGGGAAGGGTGATCGGCTTGTCGAGCGACAGCCCTTCGCTCCACGAGATGATGCCGCGCTTGGTTGCGCCGCCCGAATTGACGAGGTCCGCTTCGTAATAAGCGCCGTCGTTTTTGGACTCTATGGTGCCGCGTTCGGAGCGAAGCATCCACTGCGCTTCCGACGGCTTCAGATAAACCGTAAACTGCAGAGAACCGGCAAACGTCGTGACGGTGAACGTATAGACGCCCGCATCCATCTCGTCGAAATATTCTTTGTCGATGCTCAGCGTATAAACCTGTTCGGCGCCCGCTTTCGCGGCGAACGCGTAGCTCTCCGCGGGGATTTCGACCGCCTCGTCCTCATTGGTATAGGTGTGCGTAACGGTCATTCCCTCGGTGACGCCCTCAAACTTCATGTCGATCGCCAGATCGTTATCGAGCGGGAAGGATACCGTTTGCTGCGCGTCGCTTTCCTGGATATAATCCATCAGGCCGTTCTGAACCGTGACCGCGACGGTGGAAATACCGTCTTCCGTCTCTACTTTCAGGAGGGTATTCTGCGGGAACACGCCCGTCTCGAGAACGGCGGATTTGACGATGATCTGATTGCCGTCCACCGCATAATCGCCCTCTTCCAGCCAGGTGGTGGCGTTGGCGTTCTGCTTCGCGTAGCTCCTGGCATTCTCCGCATAGCCCACTCTCAGGTTCTTTGCGGAAGAGAGATCGTACGTTCCCGCGATCGTCAGCTCGATGTCGCCCTTGGTGTCGAATCTCCACGTGCTCGTCGAGATCTCTTCGATCACCGGGTTGTTGAAATCGCTCAGGATATACTGCGTTCCGCCCTGCGTCATGAGGGCGAGCTTGGCATATCCGCTCGGGAACACTTCGTCGCGGTCGACCTCCACGGTGAAACCGAGTTTGCCGTTGAAATAAATCTTGGTTTCGGTCTCGCCCATTTCGATGCGTACGGCGATCTTCTTGCCCACTTCCGCCACGTCGTTGGGAGTGGTATAGCCCAGAGCGGAAAGGTCGAACACCTTGGCATCCGCCGCGGTATCCTCGGTGGAATTCCACACGATCTTGGTGTAATCGTTCTTGAATCCCAAACCGAAGTCGCACACGGGAGAGGTTCCGCCGGGGATCTTCACATCCAGATTCGCCATCGTCGTCTCATCCATATCGTAGTCGAACAGGAAGAGGCGGGACCAGTTGCCCGTATCGCCGCCGACCGCAAACTCGAAGGAGATCGGCTTGGTCACATCCAGCTGCGTGCTGTTGTAGGCGCGCATAATGCTGTGCGCATAGTAGGAATATCCGTCGACGAGATACTGATAGCCGTTGACCGCGCCGTTGGCGCCCAGCGTGCCGTGCTGGTTGTTGCCGCCGTCATAGAGGGAGGTCAGCCAGCCGTTGGCGTCAAATTCATACATTGCGGCGAGCGTAAACGGCATGTAGCCGTAGTCGTCGATGACGAAGAACGTCGCCTCGAGCGGGATGTATCGGTCTTCCAGGTGATCCGAGAACATCTCTTTCTTGATCGTGAGAATTCCGTCCGCATAAGAATAATACTTCGTGGGGACGTCGACGACCTTGCCGTCGTTGTCCTTCATCGCGAGCTTCACGTCGCCGTTGGCAACGACAGCCGCCGTTACGTCGACGGGCGAAATCATGCTGACGCTGGTCTCCGAAACATCCGATACTTCGGGGGCGAGGACGGGGCCCAGCCCAAACGACGTATCTTGAAGCGCCTGTACGACGAGATATGCCTCGGTCGCGTCGCCGAAGCTGGCGACATTAAGTCCCAAATCACCCGCAAAAATATTTGAACCGTTGCCCGGGTTCGTGAGCTTTGTACCGTTGACTGCGATATAGCTGTCCTTCATGTTCTCGCCGATGAAAATCGTAACTTTTTGAACACCGACAGCGGGAACACTCGGCAGTCCGACAGCTCCACTCGAACCGTTGGCCTTAAAGAACTGCATTCCGCCCGAAGCTAAAATCCAGGATGCAACGCAGTTCGCATCGTTAGGATCGGCGGGATTCAGCGCTTTATAGGGGAAAGCGGGGCCCGCTACGAGGCAGAAGCCCAGCCAGGCATCCGCTCGCGGCGTCAGCGAATTGTCTACCGTAAAGGTGATCTCCTTGCCGGCCTTGATCGCGGGCATTAAGTTGATCACGTTATATGCAGGACCACCGGAGGAAAAATCCATCGTGGTCATGCCGTCTTTCGATACGACGTTGGTGCAATGGACCGCGCTGTTGGAGGCATAGTTAATCATCCACCCGTTCTGATCCACCGCGGCGTTCGCCTTGTCCACGGGCGTGGTGACGACCGTCGTATTTTCCGTCCATACGGACATGCTTACTTCCAGTTCAAACGTCGTATAGCCGTAATCGTCCTGAACAAAGAAAAGCGCGGTATCGGGAATGATACTCGTATTTTCCGCAAACAGCTCTTTCTTGATGGTGAGCGTTCCGTCCGCATAGGAGAAATATTCCGCGGGAACGTTGACGATCTTGCCGTCGCGGTTCTTCATGGAGAGCGTAATATCGCTCTGCGCCTGCACTTTCATCGTAATATCGACAGGAGCCGAAGCGTCTACACCGGAAGCGGACTGTTCTGTCAAAACCGGAGCATTGATACCGGAAATTTGAACCTGTGCGACATCGTTAACGCCGATCAACCCGATATACGCCTCTTTACTGCTGAACATATCGTCCGTGAGAACGAAATTTGCCAAAACATTTTCCGTTTCCCCTGTTGCTTGACCTTTGGCAATATTGCCGTCAAACTTCAAATACGATTCCCCTGCGGTTTTGCTGAGCTTAATGGAAACCGTCGTCTTGGTGGTCGAGGGGGCGTTTACGACGGCCTGTACGGTCGAAGCGCCTTTATGCACCTGCCATTCACTGCCGTTCTCCAAAGACTTCGTGATAACGCCGATTACCGTACTGCCGGAATTATAACCAAAAGCGGTTCCGTCATGTGCCCAACCTTTTGTAGGCTTTTTATTTACGAGGGCAATCCCCATATAACCGGTGCCGATACTGACATCCGCAACATCGACGGTAAACGAAATTTCTTTTCCTGCCGACAATACGTCGTAAACATTGTTGAGATTGTAAGCAGGGCCGCCGGATACCTGACGCAACGTAGAAAAGCCTCCGTTGACTTCATGCAATGTCGTATGACCATTATCAACGAAATTGGTCACCCAGCCGTTTTCATCCGCGTTCGTCAGGTCGATCGACGTGTTTTCCGTCCATGCGGGAGCGCCGTCGTCCGCCGCGAAGACCGCAGCCACGGTAAAGCTCATCGCCATAATGACGGAAAGCAGGATCAACCAAACTTTCTTTGCTCTTGCCATAAAACTTCCTCCTTGTTTTTATAAATGACGGCAAATTCCGCGTTGCCCGCGGAGATCCGTTATTTATTTCCTTCTCATCCTTTCTGATTCCGGTTCGCCACGCTCTCCCGCTCGACGAAGGAAGTGGAAACCTGCCACTGCCCGTAGCCGCCAGAGAGGAAATAGTCGATATACGCGCCGCCCTGCGTCTTTTTATCCACCGATATGGTCGTCAGGGCGGGATGCAGAAATTCGGTGAACTCCAGGTTATCGCAGCCGATGACGGAGATATCCGCGGGAACCCGGATCCCCTCGCTCTCCAGCGCCTTGATCGCGCCGAGCGCCATCATGTCCGTCATGCAGAGAAGCCCGTCCGGAAGGCCGTTTTTAATCATGCGCTTCACCAGATTATACCCCACGCGGTCCGCGTTTTCGCGCGGGTAATCGCCGCACAGCACGAACCGGTCCTCCGTTTTTAAGCCGTATTTTCCGAGGTTCTGAAAAAACGCGTTGTAGCGCACGTCCTTCACGGCGATCGCGCGGTCCAGTCCGGATAAAAAGCCCACCGTGCGGTGGCCGTTTCTCTGAAAGCAGGCGAGCGCCGACTCCACGCCGATGGAATAATCGATGGTCACGACGTTTTCGTCCTTCTCCGAAAAGTTGACGGTCAGAATTCCCGCCTTTTCCAGCCGCTTGATGCTCTCTTTCTTCACCTCGAACATCGCCAGGTTGACCACACCGATCACGCGGTTGGAAATCAGCGTGTCCAGCGTGTTGTCGAAATCCTCCCGGCTGACCGCGAACAGCGAGAGCACCAGCCCCTTTTCCTTCGCCTTGGACAGCATCGCCTCGACGATGTGAAAATAATACGGGTTCATCAGGTCTTCGATCAGCACCGCGATGACGTTGCTTCTGTTCATCGTGAGACTTCTGGCGAGGTTGTTCGGCGTATATCCCAGTTCGGCGGCGGCGGCCAGAACTCTCTGCCGCGCGCTTTCCGAAACGTATCCCTTGCCGAGCAGCACCCGCGACACCGTCGACGGCGAACAGCCGGCTTTGCGCGCAACATCCTCTCTTCTCACGTTATCCTCCCCGTCTTTCCATGTGGCCGCGCGGCCACACATCCGTAAAAATAAAAATCTTTGCCTTTCTGCACTTTCTCCACGGCTTATAACTGTCGTATTTGTTCGGCTGAACGGGTGCGGTCGTTAAGACCGCACAAAGGGCATGCCCTTTGCAAAGATTATTATGCGTTTTTCTTTCCGAGATATACGGAATCCTCCGCTCTCGGTCTCATTATAAACGATGAAATATATTTTGTCAATACTAAAATCAAAAAAAAATTTATTTTTTTCAGAAAAAACAGCTTCATTTCAGAGCTTTTTCCCCGCCTCTAAGGTTTTTTATATTTATAATAAATTACTTTCATGTGAAAAACCGGGCGCAAAAAAATGATAAAAATATGCGGAAAAATGAAAAAATGAAACTATTGACAAAACGATTTGCGCATGCTAAAATGAGAAAAAATTAAAAGAGGAATCAGAGAAAAATGAAAAAGCGCTACCTTTTGCTGGCCGTCCTCTGCGCCCTGGCCATCCCCTTTGCCGGCTGCGGCAAGACGGTGTCCGTCACCGCGATCACCGCGAGCGGCCCGGCCGAAATCGCAGCGGGCGAATTCGATCCGTCTGATTTTTCCCTGCTCGTTCGGTACAGCGACGGCACGGAAAAAACCATTCCGGCGACGGGCGCCATGTTCCGGGAAGACGAAGTTGCCGCGCTCTCTGCTGCGGGCGAGTACGACCTCACCGTCACTTATGAGGGAAAGACGGATACCGTACACGTCAAAGTCGTCGAAAATGCTCCCCCGGAGGATACCGCCTCGCACGCGGTGATTCTCTATCAGGAGGGAAACATTCTGCACATCGCCGTAGTCGGCGATATCGCGGGAACGTACGAAAACACCGCATACGCGGGTATCGATCTGGTACTTTCCTATACCGCCGACGAGCCGGGAATCGTCGCGGCGGCGGAGGGCGTGCAGACGTATGTCAACCGCGATAAGAAGTTCATCCGCATCGTGTTTGCGGCGGCGGAGAACGTCGTAACCGCGCGGGAAATCGCCGCCCTCTCGGTGGGAGACGAGACTTTTTCCGCCGCCAGCGTGACGGAAGTGCAGCTGTATGACGCGAATCAGGACGGGCTCTCCGTCGACGTCTGGTTTGGCAACGACTATTACCCCGCGTGACCGCAGCTCCCAATCTGAAAAATAGGCAAGGAGAAGAAACTATGAAAAAAATATGGATGAAAATGCTCTCTGTCGCAGCCTCGGCCGTCATCGCGCTGAGCAGCGGCGGGTGCATCATTACAGAGGAGATGATTGATAAAGTGGACAGACTCAATACGACTGCCCAGGCGGGCATTATGTCCACATCGGCAAGCGGAGACTACGGAGACAGCTTCGGCGCGGCAGACGCTTACAGCAACCGCAAATACGTGGGCATCTTTTACTGCCTGTGGCTGGGGTTCGACACGCCGGAAGTCATGAACGGCGAGAAAAACGTAAACGCGGTCTACTACGGAGACAACGCGCGCGAAAACTTTAAAAATCACGTTTTGGGATTCCAGCAGTCCGACTCGACGCAGTACCGCTACTGGGGCGAGCCCATGTACGGCTATTATGAATCGGACGACGAATGGGTGATCCGCAAGCACCTGCAGCTCTTCGCGCTCGCGGGGATCGACTATCTCGCGCTGGACACCACCAACGCGCTGACCTATCCGGACGCCGTGACCGTTCTTTTGGACTGCATCGCCGAGTACCGCGCCGCAGGGCTCCCCGTGCCGCAGGTTCTGTTCCTCACGAATACCAGCTCGGTCAGTACCGTGATGAGCCTGTACAATCAATTTTATCAGAATGAAAAATACGAGGACTGCTGGTTCCGCGGAAACGGCTCCAAGCCCTGGATCACCTGCAAATTTGACGGCGGCACGGAGGCCCAGCAGAATACCATCAAGGACTATTTCTACGTCAAGCAGGCACAGTGGCCCACCGAGCAGCCCATCGAAAACGGCTTTCCCTGGATCGACTGGGCTTATCCGCAGACCGCGTTTTACGACGCGCAGCTGGGCGGCAATATTTACGCGGTCTCCATCGCCCAGCATACGGGCGTGGGACAGGGCGGCATTCAGTTCAGCGACAGCGTTTACGCCCGCCTCCTCCTGCAGGATGGTTTAACCACCAGAAACAACAAAAATCAGACGCCGGACGAGGTCTACAACCTCAATCACGGGCGGGGCTACGATTTCAAGAACAGTCAGAACGCCTATGATGACGAAGAGCGGATTCTGCGCAACGAAAATTTCCGCCAGCAGTGGGAAGCGCCCCTGAACGACGATGACGCGAGCATGGTGATGATTCTCGGCTGGAACGAGTGGATTGCGGGAAACTGGCCTTCCCCGGGCATGATGACCTACTATGACGACCTCAAAGCCGCCATGTGCGACCTGGTGAACCTGGAATTCTCGCGCGACATCGAAATGATGGCGGAGGGCGAACACAGCTATTCGGACAACTGTTACCTTCTGATGTGCAAGTATATCCGCGACTTCAAATTCACGGGAACGGGCGGCGCCTATGCGGACGGACAGGACCGCGCGATCACGGCCGACAGGATCGTCGCCGAAGAGTGGGAAGGGGCGACGGAGTTCCTCTCCTTTGCAAATTCCTGCGAGGTGCGCGACACCCGGGACGCCTTCAACGCAAAGGTGCAGAACAAAACCGGCCGCAATGACATTCTCTCCCTCAAAGCGGCGAAGGACGCGGAAAATCTCTACTTTCTGGTGACGACGGCTGACGCGATTACGGAGCGGCAGGCAACGGACACCAGCTGGATGAACATCTTTATCGGTACGGGTCAACCCGGAGGATGGAACGGACTCAACTACGTCTTAAACCGCGCTTCCGCAGACGGCACCGCCTCCCTTCACAAGATCGCGGGCGAAAGTTTTACGGAGGTTTCCGGCGCGGAATGCACGTATGTCGTCAGCGGAAACCAGATGCTGGTCAAAGTGCCGAAGAGCGCGCTCGGCATCACGGAAGACGCTTTCACCCTCGAACTGAAAGTGACGGATCACCTGCAAAAGGATTTCAGCGTCACCGAGCTGTACGTCAACGGAGACGTCGCCCCGCTCGGACGCATCAATTACGTCTATACGGCGAAATAAGGAGGTTGCTATGAAAAAATTGATTACCGCTGCCGCGAGTCTGACCTGCGCGCTCGCGTTCTGTTTCGTCGGTGCGGCTTCCGCCGCGGTCATCGAAGACGGGAGCAAATACGACGATTACGCGACGGCGAACGTCGTTCAGATCAACAACATAGACGAAGCCTTCCACAAAAAGAGCGGTTTTACGAACGGATCTTCTGCCGTTACCGTGCCGCAGAGCTCCCCCATCGAAATCGACGCGCGCGGCAACCACATCCGCGGCTGGTCGCTCTGCGAAGAGGGGATCGAGGCGTACGGCTATCAGCTGGACAGACTGCTCGCAAACGGCACGTACAGCAACGGCGACATCGTATACTTTGAACCGGAGACGCGCGAGGACGTTCTTGCGGCGCATCCGGAATACGCTTCCGTCAATCCGGACGCGGATGTGGGAATTGACGTCTATATCCCCACGGCGCCCCTCTCTGTTGCGACCTACCGCGTCACCCTGTACGCGCTGACCAAGGCGGAACACAAATACAAGGTGCTGACCTGTTACGTGACCCTGGGGATCGACCTGGACGTCAACGGGGACGGCGTGCTGGATATCCGCGACGCAATCTTCTATCGGCAGATGATCCTCGAACAGGAATACAATTTTGAAAAGAAATACGACTATAACAACAACGGCAAATACGACGAGTACGACTATCAACAGCTTCTCTCCTACATCGCAGGGAGAAACGAATAGCCTCCAAAAGAGCGGACGGAAAAAAGGACAATTTTTACAGAGACTGAAAGAGCGAAGAAATTAAATTTCTTCGCTCTTTTTATCGCCCGCTGAACTGTAATTTATTTGCCGATCAATTTTCTATACAAGAAGCATTTAAGGTTTATCTCTTCTTGCAATTCAAGCACAATATCTTTTTCGTTTATCCGCTCAAACCCTCTGTGCTCATAGAATTGATATGTGCATTGATTATCCGTAAAAAGATAGATTTCTTTCCCTTTTTCTCTTTGTTCAAGTTCATTTAAGAGCATTGTGCCTATGCCTCTGACTTTAGCATCCGGGTCCGCCGCCAAAAATCGGATTTCTCCGTCAGGCGAATATTTTAGGGTATATAACTCAAGCATTTCCTTATTGGCTTCGTCATACGGCACAATGCCGCCCCTGAAAAATATTTTCTGAATACAATCTATAAATTTAATATAAAATTTTTTCCAAAATGACTTATACGGTTTTCTCTCGCCCTTCATATCGGCAATCAAAACACCCGATAGTTTATCCCCTTCATATGCAGCTATCACCTGAGAAGCGTTGGTGTATTCTAAATACCAAAAATATTTGCCGTATGCGTTGAGCAAAAATTTATTTTTAAGATACAACTCGAAGTGCATCCCTTTTATAGCAAATTGTATAACCTTTTTATGGTCTTTCTTTCTTAATTCCCTTATTTCCATATCGCCAAATTACCGTTTATCTTTTTCATTATAGATCAAACAAATGGAAAAGTAAAACAAAAAAACGCGCTTATTCTGTTTGCAACGTATCGTGCGCTCTCCTGATCGTTCGTGATATAATTTTCTCTGGTCTTTCCCCTAACCGCCGGCTTTTTTTCTCCCCCGCCGCTTACCTTTTAAACGCTCCGCCGGGGATCTCCTTGTCATAGCCGCAGCGAAAAAAACGACGGGAAAGGGCTTTCCTGTCGTTTCTCTGAATTAAATTGAAAGAGCGGCGGAACCCGCCGCTTTTTTTGTGCCTATACGCAGCCCTGCGCTTTCATGGCCTCCGCCACTTTCAGGAACCCGGCGATGTTCGCCCCCGCCATATAGTTTCCCTTCAGCCCGTATTCCGCCGCGGCTTCGTCGCATGCCGCAAAGATGGAGCGCATGATTGCCTTCAGTTTCTCGTCCACCTCTTCAAAGGTCCAGGAAAGGCGGAGCGAGTTCTGGCTCATTTCCAGGCCGGAGACCGCCACGCCGCCCGCATTCGCCGCCTTTGCGGGGCCGTACAGCATGTTGTTCGCAAAGTAAACCTCGATCGCCTCGGGCGTGGAAGGCATATTTGCGCCCTCCGAAACCGCCCAGCAGCCGTTCTTTGCGAGCAATTCCGCGGAGGCGCCGTCAATTTCGTTCTGCGTGGCGCATGGCAGGGCGATGTCGCACTGGACGGACCAGACGCCTGCGCAGCCCTCCGTATAAACGGCGTTGGGACGGTATTTCAGATATTCGGAGATGCGCTTGCGATCTGCTTCCTTGATCTGCTTGACGGCGTTCAAGTCCACGCCGTCCGGGTCGTAAATATATCCGTCCGAATCGGACATCGTGACGACGAGCGCGCCCATCTGCGCCGCCTTCTCCGCCGCGTAGATGGCGACGTTGCCCGAACCGGAGATGGCAACGCGGCTCCCCTGAAAGGATTTTCCGTTGGCTTTCAGCATTTCCTCCGTGAAATAGCAGAGGCCGTATCCGGTCGCCTCCGTCCGCGCGAGAGAACCGCCGTATGTGAGCCCCTTTCCGGTAAGAACGCCGCTCCATTCGTTTTTCAGGCGCTTATACTGGCCGAACAGAAAGCCCACTTCGCGCGCGCCCGTACCGATATCCCCGGCGGGAACGTCCAGATCAGGGCCGATATGGCGGTACAGCTCGGACATAAAGGACTGGCAGAACCGCATGATCTCCCCGTCGCTTTTTCCCTTGGGATCGAAATCGGAGCCCCCCTTCGCGCCGCCCATCGGAAGCGTCGTCAGGCTGTTTTTGAAGATCTGTTCAAATCCGAGGAATTTGATGATTCCCAGATATACGGAGGGATGCAGGCGGATTCCCCCCTTATAGGGACCGATCGCCGAATTGAACTGAACGCGGAACCCGCGGTTGACCCGCACCGTTCCGCCGTCATCCACCCACGGGACGCGGAACATGATCTGCCGCTCGGGCTCCACGATGCGCTCGAACACTCCCGCCTCTATGAGGTCGGGGCGCGCCTCTGCCACCGGTTCCAGCGTGCTTAACACTTCCGTCACCGCCTGTATGAATTCGGGTTCTCCGCGGTTTCTCGCCTTTACGCGCTCTAAAAGCTCGGACAAATAGGCATTTTTTATCTGCATATTTTTTATACCTCCGAATAATAATTTTCTTTAATATTAAATAATATATCACATTTTATGATAAATCACAATAATTTGAAAGCAGTTTCATGCGAAAACTTGTTTAAAAATACAAAAAAATTCAGATCGCCGCCTTCCGGCCCCCCGCGCGCGCAGGCATCGGCGAAAAATGCGCCCGCCCGCGCGATTAGCTTGCGTTCGTACGCCGAATATGGTATACTGTACAGGCAAACGAAAATCCGCGGACGCATTCCGCGCCGCGCTAAGGAGTGAACCAATATGGGCATGGGCAAGGTTTCCGGAAAAATCTGCCGGCTGAAAAAAGACGAGGTAAAGCGATACGACTTCGCAAAAAAAGTAAAGCGCCCGCGCGCGCTGCGGCCGCTGACGTATTTTATATCCAAGATATTTTTAAAAGGCAGAGTGCGCACGTACGATTTTCAAAAGATGGAGGGGCTCAAGCCGCCCTACCTGATTTTGGCAAATCACTCTTCCATGCTGGACTTCGCGCTGGCGGTAGACGCCATGTGGCCGGTTTCCATGACATACGTCGCCGCGCTGGATTCTATCTTCGATTTCACCGAATTTCTGATGCGGCGCGTGGGCATCATCGCAAAGCGGAAATTCATAAAGGATCTGAATCTTCTGAAAAACCTGAAGTATTCGGTCACGAAGATCCCTTCCTGCCCCACGATGATGTACCCGGAAGCGAAGTACTCACTGGAAGGCTGCACCTCTTATATCCCGGAATCGGTGGGAAAACTGGCAAAATTCCTGGACGTCCCGGTGGTCACGATGGCCATGCACGGCTGTTATATCGGCTGTCCGCAGTGGAGAAAGACGTTTTCCCCCAAATCCCCGCTCGCCCTCGAAGTGCGCCAGATCGTGACGCAGGAAGAGGTGAAAACGCTCCCGGCGGAAGAGATCTTCTCCCGCGTCAAAGAGGCGCTCACGGTGGATGATTTCCGCTGGCAGCAGGACAATCAGATCGTCATCGATATGCCCGACCGCGCCCGCAACCTGAATGCCCTCCTCTATCAGTGCCCTCACTGCGGGACGGAGTTTGAAATGCGCGGAGAAGGTGCTGCGATCACCTGCGAGCACTGCGGCGCAAGCTACGAACTGACCGAGACGGGGCGGCTGAAAGCCATAAACTGCGAGGAAAAATTCAACCACGTGCCCGATTGGGTGAAATGGCAGACCGAACAGATCCGGGCGGAGATCGAAGGGGGCAGATATGCCTTTGAAGACGACGTGGATATCTACACCATGCCGAACGCCAAGACGGTTTATTATCACGGAAAGGGCAAACTGACGCACGACGAAACGGGGTTCCGGCTCACCGGCACCGTCTACGGAGAGCCGCTTGCGGAATTTTGGCCGGCAGAAACGCAGGACGGCGTGCACATCGAATACCTCCACCCCAATTTTAAGGGAAGGGATATGGTGGATCTCAGCACGGCCCATGAAAGCTACTGGCTGGCCGTCAGCAAAAAAGATCAGCTCACCAAGCTCTCCTTTGCGAACGATATTCTGTATGCGCGCGCACACAGGAAAGATTAAGGCTAACGGGCACCGTTCGGGAAGGAGTTCGCACGATGGGCGCTCGTTTATCATTGCAATCTGAGATATTGACTTAACGGCATTTTATTCCGGTCAATCAAAACCACCGGTGAAACCGGTGGTTTGCTCATACCCAAAAAAGGGAAAATACCAGCCGACCCGTTAAAGGGTATCGCTTTTACTATAGCGTCTTGTTGCTCCACACACCTGTAAAGCAGATTCCTTATTCTATAACGAACTGAATTAACTTTAACTATAAGGTTACTTTCTATTATTAAAATGCTCAAATATCTTATCTTCCCCTCGGTAGAACCGGGGGATTTTTTTGCGAAAGCGCCATGAAAAAAGCGGCGCCGCCAAGAAAGGCGGCGCCGCTTTTTTCATTTTTTCCGTTATCCTTGATTTTCTATGCGGTTCCATGCGCATTTCTGATTTAATTCTCCCTGAAGTGTCCAGCCAGCGATGACCGCAAGAGTCTCCGGATCTTCCGCAACCGTTTCGCTGTAACGCAGGTTGGGAATCAGAGCATTCTGCGTGCCGAGAATCTTGCCGACACACTCATTCTCATCGGCAGGAACTTCCGCCCAGGTAAGCGTCCCTTCATTTTTACAGGCCATGATCGTCAGACTGCGAACAGAACCGCTGGCTACCACAATACCGCCCAGATACGTTCCGTTTTGTCCCTTTATTTCGATTTTACCCGTAAACGTGCAGTTCGCGAGCGTTACATCGAGTTGCGCAGCCGAACTAATGAAGCCGACGATTCCCGCTCCCTTCTGATCGACAACGGTTAAATCGAGATCCGCACTACAGCCGCTGATTATGACCTCGCCTGTTTTCGAAGAGTTGATATTGTTATAAATCCGTCCGACGATTCCGCCGACGCCGTCTTCCCCTTCAATCGAACCGCTCTTTGCATGGCAGTTCTCGATCACGACGCCGCCGTCGACATAGCCGACAATGGCGCCGACGCTGTCGACAACCGCTTCAGAATAAGCGCTGTTTTTGACATCGATACTTTCAATGGTGAGATTTCTGATTTCCGCATTATGTACTACGCCGAATAACCCGAACACATAATTCTTCTTGGATTCGTCACCGTATTTATCCGTTCTGAAATCCATAATGTTCATCGTCGAAAATTCATTATTGTTCAGATTGCTGATTGTATGGCCGTTTCCTTCAAAAATCCCCGCAAAATAGCGATATGCGCCGGACGAGGTGCTGCTCTTAAACAGATCGCGGCTGACAAAGCCGATCGGCGTCCAGCCGGAGTCTTGCGGAATCTCGATATCCGCCATCAGCGAAATCGTAATTCCCTCGTAAGTCGAGCCCTGGTTGACCCGATTGCCGAATTCCTTTAATTCTTTGTAGCTGGAAATCGCGTTGTAAAAACCGTCGATGTTATTGGTTCCCTCGATTCCAGTGATTGTTTCCGCTGCGTCCGCACCGTTCACCTTTGCGATCTTTCCGCCGTCAAACGAAGCGGCAATCCCTTGCAGCGCTTCAGAGCGGAGCTCAGAGACATAGCCCTTGATCGTCAGTTTTGTACCGACGGAGCCGGAGCTGACCGAAAGTGCGCCGACCGTCGCGTTATTCTCGATCACGATATTCGCCGAGGAATTTCCCGTCGCGATTACAAAATCTTTGACTTCCCCGCATTCGTGATAGGAGCTCGCCTTTACCGATTTAACGGTCATTTTTTCAATTACCGCATAATTGTAGACATCCGCGTTCGGCGCAGACAACTCGACGCTTTGAATTGTACCGCGCAGCTGTATGGTTTCCGCATCCTGCGTATTGTAAACGATATCCGCATCCAATTCGCTTACGCCGGTATCGATCCCCGAATTCGCGCTGAAAGTAATGGGCGTTTCGCTTGCGATCGTCACGGGCAGATAATAGCTGAACCCCTGCCATTTTTCCATCGTGGCAACGTCTTTTACCGTCAGCCATTTTCCCGAGCGGTTGCCCTCCTCCACCGTCGCTCCGTTTTCGGAATACAGTACCTTCATCTCTTCATTGACGTAAATCATGCGATTGTTGTTCTGATCCCAGATAATCATATTGCCGCCCGCTCTCGGGTTCAGGTTTTCTACCTTATAACCGTGTTTGTCCATCAGTTTCATGACGTCGAACATTGTCTCGGGTTCTTCGCCCGTCCCTTCGCTGGTTGCGAGTATCGTATTCATGTTTTTGGTCAAAACGATATCGCTGGATTCGTTCGCGCGCCTGATCAGGCTGGAAAACGTGGGGATCAGCACGGCCGCCAGGATGGCGATGACTGCAATGACGATGACGAGCTCGACAATCGTAAAGCCCTTTTTATTGCGTTTCATATTGTTTCTCCTTTATGATTTTTTTTAAGCTTCTCAATAACATTTATTTTCGGTTCTGATTTCCAATTTTTTCCGCTGACGCTCAGCTCCTCAGCCTGCAGAATTTCAGCCACATCGGATAAGAGCGGCGCAGCGTCTTTGCAAAATGCACGAAATGCAGAGAAACGCGCTCTGCCGCCGGGGAGGAAGAAAATGGTTCCGCAACGGAGAGAAACAGCGCCGCCAACGACAGCAAAAACAAAATGACCACCGTTATCTCCGCCGTCAGCGCGGCTGAAACCGCCGCTCCCAGAAATTCTTTTTGCGCAAATAGCGCCTCTCTGACCGCTTCGTAATAGCCGCCGAACAGACTGCGCGCAAAAGCCGCGATCCCGCCGGATGCGGGCATAAACAACAGCAAAAGAGCAATCAGCACAAATAAAAGGGCATGCGCTACCGTCGCCGCGCGCATTTTTCTCTTTTCCAAAAAACGCGCGGTTATGATGCCGCATACCATATACATTCCCGCAAACGCGATCGCCATGTTGCTCTCCCCGCAATGCCGCTCCCTTTTTCGTTCGCAATGCGAACGAAAAAGGCGTATACGCCTTTCGGCAGAAGGAAACCCGTTTGCTCCTGCCGCACTTTTACTCCTGTTTTTCTGTATTTTATCACATCTTGTTCCGCTTTGCAACCTTTTTTTAAAAATTAAGTCGTTTTTTAGTAAATTTACTGATTTATATAAATAATTTCTTTTTAAAATACAAAAACAGCGGTTTGCATGCAAACCGCTGTCGTAAAAACTTGTTTTATCTGGGATTCTTGATATTCGCCTGCGCAAAAGCTTTCAAAAGCGACCGATAGGTAACATTACTGTCTGCAATCGAAAATCGCCCGTCTTCGGGATATATATTATCGCCCGACTGTACGCAATACTTTTTTGCGCCGTTTTACCGCATTTCTTCTGAATTTTTCGCCAATTCCGATTGACGGTAATACAACCGTTTTTATAAAAACATCGCCATATAATGCGGAATAGTGAGTTTTACGTCGCTCGTGCCGACGTTTCCGTCAATGATTTTATATGCCGCCGACGGTTTATATGCTTCTATAAATCTGTTCAGCGATTTTGTTGCGGTATTTCCCGCTTTCACTTCCACGGGAACAACTTCTCCGTTTTTTTCTATCAGAAATTCCAGTTCGTTGGAATCGTCGGGCTTATAATAATAAAGCGCGTAACCGTTTTTCACCAACGTTTCGGCGATAATGTTTTCGTAAATACCGCCTTTGGCATTCCCTTTTATCGTGTTTTCAAGAATCGCTCTTTTAGTTTCAAAACCGTACATAGCGCACAGCAAGCCCGTATCGTTGATATACAATTTGAACTGATCTTCATCGGCGTTCGCCATCAACGGCAAATACGGCTCGTGAATATTGTAACACGGATTAACGATATTCGAGTCTTTCAGCCATTGAACGCTTCCGCCGTATTTTTTGCTTGTCTGCCCTTTTTCCACGGTGGAATACTGAAACTTCGTAATCTCTTTCGCGAGTTGTTTCGGAATAGCGTCGTAACATTTGCGTACCTTTATTTTCTCCGCGCCCTTTGCATGTTTTGAAATATCGAAACGGTAGTTTTCGAGAATTTTTTCTTGCAAAGCGGCAACCTTCGTAAAATCGTGATTTATGGCATAATCGGCAACGACTTCCGGCATACCGCCCACCACCATATACTCACGGAACAGCGTTTCGTATTTTTCATTTAGCGCGAAAGGTACTTTTTCTTTTTTATCAAAAAGTTCTTTCAGATAAGAAATTCCGCTTTCGTACCCTTCCGCCCAAAGAAATTCCTCGAAATCAAGCGAATACATCGTAAGAAACGTTTCGTATCCGGTAGGAACGGATTCGGGTTCTTCCGTATTTTCGTCGGCGTCTTCACCATACGTCAGTCCTAAAAGGCTTCCGGAAGTGATAACGTCGAATCTCCCGTCCTCCGCAAGAAATTTTAAGGCGGTGCGCGCGCTTCCGCACGCCTGAATTTCGTCTAAAAATATCAGCGTATCGCCTTTAACGAGATTTACGCCGTTTATCATAGCCGTCATTCTTTTATAAACGGATTCTGCGTCCAACGTTCCCGCAAAAATCTGTTTTAATTCCTGATTTTTGATAAAATTGATTTCGACAAAACTTTTATACTCTTTTTTCCCGAACTCGCGGATAAGATAAGTTTTTCCGACCTGCCTTGCCCCTTTCACCATCAAGCAGTTATTCCGATGCGTATTTTTCCACTCGACAAGTTTCTGATATGCTTTTCTTTTTAACATAACGTTTCTCCGAAATCAGGTTTTATTACCGATATTATACTCGTTTTTTTTGTATTTGTCAACCGAAAAGGAATAAAATCGGATATTGATTTATTGCAAAAAGGAATAAAATCCGATATTCGTTTCTTTGAAAAAAGAACAAAATCGGAATATCGTAAACCCGAAATCTGTTTTCAATCTGAAAGCATTAAAAAACGCCGCCCTCCGCAAAAGCAAAGGACGGCGTTTTTCTGTCTGCCGGTAAAGTTACATAAACACTCTTACCGTCAGGTCGTGCCATTGATTTTGCCTGAGCATTCCGTCCCGTTCTTTCCGGTAAGATTTTGCCTCTTTATAATCTATCGTAAACTCCCACACAAGCCTTTTCATATCGTCGGATTTGTCTGCAAGGTCGAAATTCATATACCAGTTGAAACACGTTTCCGTAACGGGAACAATCGTGCCGACGAACTGACCGATTACGTCTCTGTCGATACGATGGTCGGTAAAATCCATTTTTGCCAGCAAAAAATCTTCCACTTTTTTCGCCGGATCTTCCGGATTTCCGTTCGGAACCATTCCCGCATCCAGCACACGCCGTTTACTCAGTAAATCAAGTTTTTCTTTCTCTATTTCGCTTTTGAACTCGAAATATGATTCCCGCGTTATTTCGTCCTCCAGCCGCATACGGGTAAGTTTTTTCAGTTTTTCGTCCAGTTTGGCAAGCTGTTCCGTTACCCGATCTTTCACCGTTTCGGCTTCGCGATATTCCATAAACACGCCTACCTGATATAACGACGACACTTTGTTCAGAATATCTTTCTTGTTTCCCCATAAACCCGAAAAAATGCGTCTTGCCATCATTTCAAGTTTCCAATCGCAGATTTCTTTCAGGTCGCAGAACCCGGCATCGTCCACGCCCGCCTGTTGCCTTGTGGTTTTTGTGCCGTTATTCAACTGATTATAGCACTTATATCCGTAAATCAACTCGCCGTTTCTGTTCTTCCGCCACTTATTTCTGCGCATACGATAACCGCAACGGCATCTGAGTTTTTTCGTCCAAACGTCGTCGCTTGTATGAACGCCTGTCAGATGACTCTTTTCCCCGTTTTCCGTAAGAATTTTATTGCGTCGGACGCGCTGTTCCCGTATCTGACGGCATCTGTCCCACTGCTCCTCGCTTATAATCGGCTCAAAATCGCCTTTCACATACAGATATGTATCTTCGTCGCGGTTTCTTATGATTTTCTGGTCGAGAAAATTATTTCTGCGCGATTTCAGATATGCGGGATACCCCTTATAGGTCGAATTATGCAATATCCGCGCTATCTTGCAGTTTTCCCAGCGCACCAGCCCGGAACTGTCCTTGCGTTTCAGGCGTATCAGTTCGTTGCGTATCTGTGACATCCCCTTGCCCGCAGAATACATATCGTAAATCATACGCACCGTTTCCGCCTGTTCGGGATTGATGACGTAAGTTCCTTTCGCTTTATCGCGGTCATATCCGAGAATATTTCCGTTTCCGAACAATACACCTTTGTCGCGGCTTATTTTCTGCCCCGCGCGGACTCGTTCGGAAATTTTACGGCTCTCTTCCTGCGCAAGCGTTGCCATAATCGTAAGCCGCAGTTCGCCGTCTCCGTCCATCGTCCGGATATTATCTTCCACAAAATACACTTCCACACCGTAGTTTTTCAACTCACGCGTAACGACGAGCGTATCAACCGTATTTCTTGCAAAACGGCATACTTCGCGCGTTACGATCAGGTCGAATTTCTTTTGTTTCGCATCCTGCACCATCTGCAGAAACGCAGGTCTTTTCTTCGCCTGCGTGCCTGTGATGCCCTCGTCGATATACTTTTTTAAAATGTACCAATTCGGATTTTTCGCCGCTATATCGTCATACCACTGTATCTGATTTTCCAGCGCGGCCAATTGCGCTTCATGTTCCGTACTTACCCTCCCGTAAAATACTACTTTCCGCTGTCTTTTACGGTCGAAGTTTACGTCTGTCGGCATTACCATACCGTTTTCAATCATATTGAATCACCGCCTTTTTCGTCTTTCTTTTGTCTATCACATTCCCCTTGTAGCGGGCGCGCTTTTTCTCAACCTTTGCATATTCGCTTTCATCAATCAATCCGTTATTCCGCATGATTTCAAGCATTCTGAAAGCGATAACGGTATTGAATACGTCGGTATTCAACTGCGAAGAATCGAATTCCGCTCCCGCTTCGGGGAGTTTTTGTTGTTTGCCTTTTTCTTCTTTCTCATACTGTTTTGTTGTTAATATCTGCTCGTTCAAGTCTCCTTAAAATTTTTGTGTTTTATATTATATAGGTTGCGCCGCCCGGGATTTCTGTCTGCATTCCATTTTTACTTTATTTTTTCCGACTACTCTCCGTAGCGGCGCCGTAATTATTTTCCCTGCCGTACTTTTAACGGAAAGAAAAGTACGGTTCTCCTATCACACAATATCTCCTTATTGATTCCCGATATCACGGGTTGGATAAGCCACAATCAATTATGTGTTCCGTTGTTTTCGGACTTCATTATTTCGTATGCCGTTCTGATAAAGTCCACTTTTGTCATATTACGTTTTTTCAGAAACGCATTGATTTCATCGAACAAATCGCGCGGTATCATCGTTCCGAAATTACCGCTCGCTTGTTTACGCTTGTCCTTGTTACGTTCCTCGTAACTTCTTCTTGCCGCTCTGCGCGGCGTCGTTTCTTTCTTTTCCATAAAAACCTCCGTATTAGCCTTGTGAAGTAATAGCGCAAATCAGCGCGCCGATTATACTCATTACGAAATGCCCGATAATAAGCGCACCCGCTAATGCAAATCTGCCGATTGTTCCAATTACTTTTAACACTTTCATTTTGATACCTCCGTTATTTTACATAAACGATTTCATTTAAGATTTCTTCTTCGATAAGCCGTTGCATTTCGGTTTCCCTTTTCAGGTTTTCCATAAAGTCTGCTGATCTTTTGAAACGCTCTTCTTTCGAGAACTTTTCATACATCGTTTCGTACAGTTCGTCGGCGGCTTTATCTACGCCGTGCAAGTATTCGGGAAGATTAGCAATCGTCCAATCAATTCCCTTGTTCTCCAAATACTGTTTAGCAAGCGTTCCATACTTGCCGTAAACGTGTTTTTCAGGTTTAACCGCTTTTTGATAAACCTTGATTTCCGCCACGGTCAACCCCTCGCCCTCTTCCGCTTTTCGCATTACTTTTGCTTTGTTCATAAGTTCCACCTCCGATTTTCTTTCGTCGTATCAATACGATAGCATACGATCCTGCATTTGTCAAGCTGTTTTCGCAAGAAAAAACAGAAAATTTTTTATGGCTCGAATGTAAAAGTTTGTTTTCGTTATTTTTCGGTTTTAATTAAATGTCGTTTTACCCTCCTTTCCGAGATTTGCCCTAAAATATAGGGCAATCCTCATCTGCTGTTATAATAATTGTTCTTCGCCGCGGCTTCGCGCTCTTCCTTTTCTTTTTCTTCCTTCATTTCGCGTTCTATCTCCCGCAAACGGTTTGAATAGGCTTGCGTTTCGGGTATAAACAAATCGAAAACCGAACCGAAAAAGTTAGAAAGTTCCCTGCCGATTTTATTATCTGACACGGCGATATGGCGTTTAATCGACTTATCGTTGGCTTTTCTCTTTTTCGTCCGGTTGCACTTATAAGTGTTTTCTTGTATGTACTTCACCTTTTTAAGAACGATATTCCCGAGCCGCCTGCGATAATCCCATTCCAGCCTGTCTATCGTCCGGATATGTTTCAGCCCGAAAAATTCGGAAGCGTTCGTCATTTCCTCTTTGAAAATACCGTCGTCTTTCATTCTTTTGGCGTAATACTTCCCCATAATGCTTTTCAGCGCGGTTTCTTTTCGCATAAGTTCTGCCCTGAACGCACTGTCGGCGGCGCACACGTCCTCGTCCACCATAGCAACCGCTTCCACAATCCCGTCAATCTCACGACGATACATAGCCATATCTTTTTTGCCGTATTGAAACGAAGCCGTCGGCGGAATTTTTTCCGCAAGTTCTTTCATTTTCTTTGTCGCCACGTCGCGGCATAGCGCTTCCGAAAAATCTTTCCGTTTATATAACGCGCTCCGCGCTTCGTCCGAACGTTTTTTCAACTCGTCGTCTATTGTGTAAGAAGTCAGCCGCTCCACCATATTGTCTATGGCTTGTATCGGAACTTTGCCCTTACTCCGGTATTTATATCCGGCGGCGCGCTTGTTTTTCAGCCACGGACGCTTTTCGTAAAACTCGAAATGAAAGTGCAGATGCGACGGTCTGTCCAGATGTAAAGCGCATATCAGATCGACTTCGCGCGGATCAAGCCCAATATCGCGAAAGAACTCGTTGAACGTTTTCCGTATCAGCGCAATACACTTTTCGGGCGTATCTATCTTTCCGGAATTTTCTTCGTCGAAGGATACGAACCCGCTCCAGATGTTGCCTTTGTTTTCTTTCAGCCGTCGTTTCATTTCTTTTAACTCGTCCTTGCTTATCGTCCCGTCGCCGTTGAACACGCCCGTGGATTTTTGCAGATAATCGAGCATCGTAAACTTTTTGGATTCGTTTCCCGTCAGTTTTCCCTCGGTCGTCATATACCTGAGATAATTCGTATCGCCCGTAAAATCGTAATACGCACGCTTTTCAGCATGGGCTTTTAATTCTTTTTCGGTTGAACCCTTTTTCAGTTTATACGGCGTATATGCCACGTTGAATATTACCGGCGTTCCGGACAAAATTTTCCTCCTTTTCCCTTGTATTCTTGCTCTCGTAAATGAAAGGCGGCTGTGCCGCTTTCCGTAACACAAAATGCGGCGAAGGCTGCATTTTCTTAACCTGCTTCGATTTTACCGTGTTTTGCTCCGTTTTTGCTTCACGGTTTGCTCCGTTCTTTTTATCACCATGCATTGTTCATTATCTCCTCTTTATGCATTAAAATCCGATACAGACTGTCGCAATCTTTATAGTTGCTTTTCTCCAGCCCGCAATCCAGTTTCATCCAATTTACCCCGTCCAGCAAATGCATCCTCGAAGCATATAAATCGTTTTTTATCTTCGGATTTTCCGCCATGAAATCATCGAACGAAACATATTGATTTTTCTTTTCGGTTGACTTTGCTATTTCCTCGTCCGTTACTTTTACGCGCGTTGTCGCGCCGCCTTTACTTCCCGAAGATTTTCTTTTCCGGGATAATTCCAGTTTCTTTTTCGCAAACGAAAAATACATATCTACGGGCGGTTTTAATTTCCGTTCCGTCCCGTAAAACATATACTCGCAGATTGCCTTTATATACTGCCCGCTTTCCGCATCCGTCATCAGTTTCAGCGCCTTGTCGTAAGTATCCGTAAACGTAAAATGCGGCATCTTTTCATTAAGATTTTTAGGCATTCGTCCGCTTTCTTCTATCCGCTTAACCTCTTCGAGAACGTCCTCGATATTACTCCAAAAGAAGTTTTCCCTGTCGTCCTGCGGTTCCGGGATAGTCTCGTTTGAAAACATAAATTTGCAGATGTTTTTCGCCATTCTTCCCGCCGCCTCGTCGGGAAGTCCTTTCAACGCCTCGTAATACAAATCGTAAAACGTAAATTGTTTTAATCTTTTTTCTTCCATTTATCCTCCTCGTTTTTTCAATTTTTATGTTATTTTCTCGCCCGTTCACGGCGGGCGATACCGATTGTAATTTTTCATTTATCGCTCCTTTGTTAAGAATAAAAAATTGTCGGAACTTCTCCCGACAATCGCATACAAAAAGGAAGTCAGACTTTTATCCGGCTCCCTTTTCATTTCCTATGTAATTGTGTGTTTTAGCAAATTTTAATCTTTTTCCTCGTCGCTGTCCGTTTTCACTTCAAGCGCGGGCTTGTCGCTTGCATTGAGCGGAGAAATTACCGATTGTCCCAACTGACTTTCAATATCCGTTCTTGCATTTTTTGCTACTTTTCCGCCGCGTTTTGCAATCGTCTTGCTTTCTTCAAACGTATCGGGCTGTTCCCGTTTCGAAATCGCCGTCGTCGTAACCTCCGCAAGCATATTCAGAACGAGTTCGATATTCGTCATATTATCGCGCAGATTTTCTTTTTTTAACCCTTTGAGTTCTTTATACTCTTTAACGGATAAGCCGCTCCACGCTTTCGTCATTTCGTTCGTTAAAATCGCATAGTCTTTTTCCTGCTCTATTCCGCGTTCTTTCCACTCGTCGGTCAGTTCTTTACGCATTTCTATCGTCTGCAAGCGCTGATTGATCCAGCCTTCCGTATACCCTTTGGCACGGTAAAAATCCGCGCCGCGAAGTATCGCCTTTTCGGGATCTGCTATTTCGTCAAGCCGTTCGCTTCCAACCTGCGCCAGCCACATTTTGAACGGCTCTGCTTTCGGCGACGGAATCGACTGCACAAGCCGCAAAACGCCTTTCGTATCAAGACAATCGGTCTTGTAGTATTTTCCATCGGCTGCCTGCATTTTCAGTCCGTGACAATTTGTCACGACCTCGCTTCCTTCATTTTTTAAGCGCTGTTTCAGTTTGCGCCAATATGAGCCCGGATCTTTACTTGCCGAATCCGCCAGAACGTTACATACATCCACTACGGAAAAATACCATTCTTCTTCGTCGGCATTCCATAACGTCCGCACCTGCTTATTTTCAAACACTTTAATTTTGTTTTGCATTTTAATGTTCCTCCTGACTGCAAAAAAGTTTTACACCTATCAAGCGAAAAAAACGCCGAAAATATTCCGGAATATAAAAAATTTTTTAAATTATTTTTTCTTGCGGAATTCCGGGTTGGAAAATTCCGGTGTCGGACCGTCTCCGAATATATCCCGAAGTTGTTCTTCTATCGGGCGCATATCGTTTTCGTCCGCCACAACAATATTCTGATATTTTCGTCTGTAATCTTTATAGCGTTTCCCTCTTTTTTCCGCTTCTTTCGGTATAAATCGCTCGTTAACAAATTCCTCCACCGTCATATCGAGCCGCTTGCAGATTTCTTCCGCTTTCTGAAAAATCTTCTCGAAATTCGTTCCCGCGGGCTTCTGCGGAAAAGTTTTCTTACGGTGCTCCACCTCTTCGCAAAGCGCAAGATACAGCCATTGCAATTCTTCAATCTGCCCGTCGAAAATTTCGTAATACATATAACGGCTGTGATAAGGCAACTCGTTCATTCTGTTCCCGAATTCGGTTTGGTCGGTTACTTTATCGAACGGGCGAATTATGAGATACGACAGCCCGAATTTATAAAACTCGCGATAACTGTAAAACCAACTTGCAATATCCGTCTGTTCCTCAACGGGAAGCAGATATAAAAATATATCCCACAAAATATCTTCGTCGTCATCCGTACGGAATTTATGCAAAAATTTCTCCCACTGGGCGTTCGCGCGTTCCTCGTCGGTTTTGTTTTTCTGCAATGCGTCGCCGATTTTCATCAACCGTTTTGCGACGTAACCTTGCGTTTTTCCGAGTTCTTCCGCAATTTCCGCCTGTCTGAAACCGTCCACATAATACATTTGGTAAATCGTCCGGTCGTCAGGCGAAAGCGCGGCAACTTTTTTATCAATATCGCACTGCTTGTGAATTTTATAGGTAAAGTCCGCGCCGGAAACATCGTCATCCACCTCTTCTTCCGAGGCTTGTCCGAAATCGTCTTTTTCTAAATCGATTTTCTTATAAACGTTGGCATTTGCGGATTTTTTGAAAGTTGTTTTATGATCGTTTTCCCGACGTTCGAGGTTATAATACTCCCTGTCCATCTCCACGAGTTTATCGAACTGCTCTTCGGGAAGTGCAACCGACGTCAGTTTTTTGCGGTTATAAAAATAATACAGAAACTTCCCGTTTTCCTCAGCCGCCCGTTTTTCCTTATTCAGTTTATATGCTCTCGGAGTATCCGCCATCGTCTATCCTATTTCTTCGTTTATTACGTATTGTTCAATGGAATTTTGCAATAAATATGCTTTTTCTATGTATGTTTGCGGATTCTCAATGAAGTCATCCCATTTTACTGACATTATATAACTGCAATCACCATGATAAATAATATCATTAGCATAACATTGACTTTTTTCGGGCTTTTTCTTATTAAACATATTCTTTTTCAGTATAGTAAACAATCTATCGGTTTTAAGAACTCTACACCCAGAAGAACAACACCTGCGATCCTCGGTGTAATATGAATAAGATCCATCTCTATCCGGAATAATCAAAGCCAAAATCGCATTACTTTTACTTGTTACATCGTTACCCGCTTTATTTTTTCGGGAAACTTCTTTTAATGAATACGATATTTCCCACGGAATCCATTGATCTCTTTCATTTTGCTGTGTTTTCATATTTGGAGATATCATTACAATCGTCAGTGTACTATCATATATTCTATCTTTTAACTGTTTCCAAATAGTTTCATCTGGCAAGTTTGATAAATCTTCCCCGTCTTCCTCTCCCTTATATATATCATCCCCATTATCAAAATATTGTTGTAATTGATCTACATAGTCTCGCACTGTGTCTTCAGCCCAATAATTATTAGTAATCTTTTTAACATTTGAATCGCGATATTTATATGATACAAATATTTTGTGTCCCATTTTATTTTACTCCATTATCATTTATTAATTTCATTACAACATTCACAATTTCATCCGGTGCCGTTTCTGTCCCCAACTTTTGAAACAACTCGTTGTCATTGTAATAGTTTTGCCCATTTAATTCAACCCAAATTTCTCTTGCCGAACCACCCGTTGAGGCAATAGGAATAATTAAATTCCCCTGCTCTTTTGCCAACTGATACTCTTGATATACTCCCGCCGAATTGCGACTTTTATTTTTTCCGGCTATCACAATCATTATTTTTGTCGATGAAGCCATTCGGCTTCTTATTTCAAAATAAATTTTTTTCTTTGACTCTTTATTAGTCCCTTTATAAGGAAAAGGATAAATAACGATATTATCACCGAATTTTTTTGACTTAGCCCCCAAATCCGAGCAAGCGTTATAAACGCCATTCACTATATCGGCTCCGATATTTTTTCCATATCCGGTATAGATTTTATATCCACTTTTAATTAATTCTGTTGATAATTTTGTAGCAACCGGAGAAATTCTTGATTCTGCTATCGCATCACTGCTCTCGTATGCTCCTGAAATTAAAACATTTCGCGCAAAGACTTTATTTCTTATCGTCGATAATATTTGCTCGATTCTATCATAAGATTCCACAAGCAGAACATTGATTCCATACGATTGCATATCCGAAACATAATGTGATTGCTTATTTTTTCTGTATTCAAATTCAGCGGCCGTTTCTTTTGGGTTTCTTTTTACTTCTTCAATAATACTGAAATGTCTTTGCGGATGTTCTTTGTCATAAGTCAGCCGAATTCTTGTTAAAATATGTTGAATATCCGTATCACTAAAACTATAGCCTAAAAATAAAAAGGAATTTGAACACATTTCGCCTTTTAGTTCTGACAAAACTATATCATGAGTCCTTGCAAATTCATCATAATCACGTCTTGCAATAATGCATTTATCAGCGTTTTTCACCGAACCATGAATTTTATAAATTTTCACATCTGCAGTTCTGTCGATATTCCTATAAGATAAATCATCGGTTATTACAGTAGTAGTTATCCCTGCAGAAGCAAAACCCCTTTCTATTAAAGTATCATAGTTTGTCGTCCAAACACTATTAACAGGTAAAGACGCTATAATTTTATGTATATCCTGTATTTCGCCTTTCGAGTCAGCAAAGAAATTTTTAATTGTTTCAGTAATTTTAGTCCGTTGATTATCTCTAACATAATATTCGGCTAACGTAATCAAATCGTTTTCTTGCTCGACATCTAAACCTATATCGATAGCACACTCCCGTAAAACATCTTTCCAGCCAACATATTGCGCCTTTCTCGATATTCCGGAGCCGATAAAAAATGAAGCATTCCCATTTTTTAGACTTTCAGAAAATTCTTTTATAAAAGACTCCTCACTAATTCCTACTTTCATTATACATCACCTTCCCGCATAATTTTATATTTTCAAATCGTTAACCACTTTCCCCTCTTCTTTACAGCCCCGAGAAACGGTCAAAAAAGCTTGATAGTTTAGCGATAACGTTACGTTTTTTCTTTTCTCTGCCACCGCCGAAGCGCGAAACGGGCGGTAAAATCTTATCGATGTCCGTCCCCGTGGTTTTAAGCGCTCCGTCTCTAAGCGAATATTCGATAAATTGCCGCGTTTCCTCGGGCTTCAAATTTTCCTCTTTTATAATTTCAGCAAGTTCTTTCTCCTTTTCTTCGGCAACAAAATTCCGCCACTCGATTATAACGTCGTCAACGTCGTTAATCCCGTCCACGAACGTTTCGATCAGTTTTTTCTTACTACGCAGCTCAAAACTCGAATCGATCGCTTTTTGTATCGATATAAGCACCTCTTTATCGTTTTTATGGCTGTCGTGATATTTTTTAACAAGCATTAAGATATAATCGATATTGATTTCGATTTGCTTGATAAGTTCCACTTCGAATACGATATCATCGTTGATATTTTCTTTATCCTTACCGCCTTTCACAAATTCGTCGCGCAAATCGATATATTTGCCCGTATAATCTTGCATTTCGCGCTCTGTTAAAAACTCATTGCCTGCAAATTCGTCGAACGAAGCCAACAAATTTCTCATTCTGAGCACTGCGCCGAACAATGAAATAAACTCTTTTTTAGCCTTTTCTCCCAAAATTTGCTCGTCCAAAGGGAATTTGTCCTGTAAATCTTGCACAAGCAAAATATACCCCGGTTTTAACTTACCGTCTTTATCGGTATAGCCGTAATAATAATCTTTATAGCCCTTCATCAAGACGATTCCGCCGGCTTCCTTATCACCGAAAAGCGAAATCGCATCGTCCGTGCGTTTCTGCAAATTCCTGAAACATACGATATTGCCGTAAGTTTTTATCGAATTCAAAATACGGTTCGTTCTTGAATAGGCTTGAATGAGCCCGTGCGCCTTCAGGTTTTTATCCACCCAAAGCGTATTAAGCGTAGTCGCATCAAAGCCCGTCAAAAACATATTTACGACGATTAACAAATCGATCTGTCTGTTCTTCATTCGCAAAGAAACGTCTTTATAATAATTTTGGAATTTATCGCTCGACGTATCGTAACTCGTTCCGAACGTAGCGTTATAATCTTTAATCGCGCCCGCCAAAAAATCGCGCGAAGAAGAATCCAACCGCGTGGTATCTTCCGGGTTTTCCTCGTCCAAAATGCCGTCTTGTTCTTCTTCGTTCGCCCCGTAACTGAAAATCGTAGCAATCTTCAAAGCCTTGCTCGGGTTTTCCGCCATTTGTTTTTTGAACTCGTTATAATACAGTTTCGCAGCCTCTACCGATGACACGCAAAAAATAGAGTTAAAGCCCGAAAGCCGTAACTTCTGCTTAATTTCCTCTGCTTCATTTTTAGCAGAAGCGACTTCCTGAATATTCAAAAGACTGTTAAACGAATAACTTTTTTCGTTTCTGTACGTTTTGCGGTTAAAATTTTCGAGTATGTATTTAACGACGTCTGAAATTCTCTTCGGCGAATTCCAAACCGCTTCCCTGTCGATATCCCAAACCTTCGCATCGTCGATATCGGGCTCTTTTTCAAGCGTTTTAACGTAATCAACGCGAAACGGCAGAACGTTTTTATCGTTGATTGCGTCCACAATCGTATAGGTATGCAATTTATCCCCGAAGGCTTGCTCGGTCGTTCTTAAATTAGCATGTTTGCCCGAATTTGCGTTGACGGCAAAAATAGGCGTACCCGTAAACCCGAATAAGAAATATTTCTTAAAGTTTTTGACTATATCGAGGTGCATATCGCCGAATTGTGAACGGTGGCACTCGTCAAAAATAATAACTACCTTTTTATCGAAAACTTCATGCCCTTTGTTTTTTGCGATAAATACCGAAAGTTTTTGAATGGTGGTAATGATGATTTTGCAATTTGAATTTTCAAGTTGTTTCTTTAAAATCGCCGTCGAAGTATTACTGTTCGCCGCGCCCTTCTCAAAACGATCGTATTCTTTCATCGTCTGATAGTCGAGGTCTTTTCTGTCTACGACGAATAAAACTTTATCGATAAAACCAAGTCCGCTCGCAAGTTGCGCCGTCTTAAACGAGGTCAAAGTTTTGCCCGAACCCGTCGTATGCCAAATATATCCGCCGCCCGCAACGCTACCGTATTTTTTATAGTTGTTCGCGATTTCGATGCGGTTTAAAATCCTCTCCGTTGCCACAATCTGATACGGGCGCATTACAAGCAACATGTTTTCGGAAGTAAAAACACAATACTTCGTTAAAATCGCAAGCAGAGTATGTTTTGCAAAAAACGTTTTGGTAAAATCCACAAGATCGGGAATAATGCGATTGTTCCCGTCTGCCCAAAAAGAAGTAAATTCAAAACTATTGCTCGTCTTTTCATTTTTTTTGGCTTGTCCGCTCGCGCTATCTTTAATGTGGTTAAATCTCGTGGTATTCGAGTAATATTTCGTATTCGTTCCGTTGGAAATCACGAAAATCTGCACGTATTCGTAAAGTCCGCAGGAAGCCCAAAAACTGTCGCGCTGATAGCGGTCGATTTGATTGAACGCCTCTTTAATGGCAACACCACGCCGCTTTAATTCTATATGCACAAGCGGCAAACCGTTCACCAAAATAGTAACGTCGTAACGATTATCGTAATTGCCGGTAGCCTCGTATTGATTGATGACTTGCAGCCTGTTGTTATGTATATTCTTTTTGTCTATCAGCGTAATGTTTTTCGTAAAGCCTGCGTCCGTCTTTAAATTTTGAACGTTGTCCTCTTGAATTTTTCTCGTTTTTTCAACGATCCCCTCGTTGGGGTTTGCCATGCACTCGTTAAAAAAGCGTTTCCATTCGCCGTCCGTAAACTCGTAATTATTGAGTTGTTCGAGCTTTTTGCGGAGATTTTTTATTAAGTCCTCTTCGCTTTTAATATTCAAATATTCGTAACTCTGTTCGCCGAGTAGCCGAATAAATTCGCGCTCTAAATCCGCTTCGCTTTGGTACGAATCCGAGCGTTTTTCTTCCGACTTATATTCGCTAATAACAGTACTTTCATCACTTTCCGAAACAACGTTATAAAAACTCATAATTTTCTCCTTTCCTTTTTATTTTAACAGTGCAACAATTGCCACAATTATTGAAACTATAGAAGTCAATGCGGCAAATAGCCCAAATATATAGTTGCTATCCGTAATATCCTCCAATTCAATTCCCGCCATTCTGAATATTCTAGCCAACAAGAACGTCGGAAAAGAAAAAACAAAAAGCGCAATCGTTAACCCGATATCAACGTTTGTAAGTTGTGGAAATATATTATGTAGCGGAAGGCATAATAATAAACAAGCGGCAATTATATACAAAATTATTTCAACTATTTTGTATAGCGATTTTAAAGCAACGCGTAGCAAAACGGTATTCACTGTCAGCATCTCTTTATACTTTTTAGGAAAAACAAGGACCTTTAATGCAGCCAAAAACTTTCCTTTATTCCCCTTTATCCCAAGTTTTGCTTCCGCGGCTTTTCTTTCTTTTTCCTTTTCTACCTTTGCCGCTTCCTGTTTCTGCTTGTCATACTCGGTCAAAGCGTTTACTATAATTTTTGTAATACGCTCATCGTCTAATGTTGTCAAGGTGTCAATCTTTACATTTCCAACTTTATTTTGATTCCTCTGTTTTTGTTTCTTTTTCCCCATACGTAAACTTATCCTTAAAACGTTAATAATTTATCCCTGTAATATTCATATTGTTTTTGTCTTTTTTCGATTTCTGCAGGAAGTCCTATCCCTAAATCGGAACAAATCGCGTCGAAGTTATCCAGCACTTTTACAATTCGTTCTTGAACAGCACGAGGAGGATAAATCAACGGAATTTTTACTAAATCCGAGCGATTAACGGCAGGAACACCGCCTTCTTTTTTTAATGATAAAATCAAATTTGTGTTATTCTGCAAATAATGAAAAATATATTTTGTCAAAACTTCATCCGTATTAGACTTTATTTTATAGCATAATGGTCCTAACCAAAAATTTTGCCTTTGATAACCCACAAAACCAATACCACCTTGTCCCCTCGAAGGAGTCGTAACGGTATCACCTAAACAATTATATGAATCAACATATCCGGAATTCGTAGTACCTGCATTTATATATTCATAAAGATTTTTTTCTTCAAAAACTTGTTCAGGCTTTGTTCCTACCGCTATATCCGCAATATTGCCCAATTCTATCTTTTTTACATTTGCGGAAATCGTATCATCAAACGTCAGTAACTTATCTCTGTAAAATTCATACTGCTTACGGCGAGCTGTAAGCTCGGCTGTAAGCTCGGCGCTATACAGCGTGAAACTGTCCAAAATTCGGACAATTTCTCGCTGTACCGGCAGAGCCGGCAACGGAATTTGCAACTCTTCAGTCGCTGATAAAGATATCTGAGGCAAAGCACCCATCCCAGCAGCAGAATCACGCAATAATTGGATTTTACTTTTTAAATAATAAAATAAATATTTAACGCTTGTTTCTTCTTTTGATGAATACGCCCACATTTCATTTTTAAAAGTAAATGGAGAATTGCAATAAATCACATCTATTATCCCTCGAGATTGTACTACAACAGCAGGAACTCGAATAATATTGGCATTTGGTATATCTTGCTCTTTTGCCACAACAACAGTTTTCCCTCCGGCAAATATGGTTACATTACCAACGGAAGATTCTATTTCTTTCATTTTTCCCGCGGTTATAGGAGTACCTTTCAATCGATTATAACATTCTTTTATTTTTTTATACTCCACCCCGTTCGGGCAAAATTCTTTTATCAATTCTTCTAATTTACTCATTTGTATTTCTCCATTATTTGCGTCACTTGTTTCCCCGTTTCTTCATCGGCAAAAATTTCCATATGGGACATTTCAAGTTCATCATAAAAACCTATCGCTTTAAGCTCCTCAATCATATCAAAATGTTTTTTATTAAAAGGACACCAAACATTTCGATTATGTTCAATATTCATTTTAATGCAAGAATCTTGACGATTTTGAAGACCTTCATAGCTATTGATACCATTTATCTTTATAACTTCCAAACGTTTCTTTTCTTGTTCTGATATTTTCTCTATATCATCAGTTTTTGTAGGCGAAATTTTTGAAATCATCTCATCATAATCATAACCAAATATTTTAGCCGTTTCTCTATCTTGTTCTTCCGTGTCAAATGCCCTAAATACATGTTGCCCCTCTTTCGACAATTGATAGAAATGAAAAACGCTTAAAGGATACTTTATCATATTAGCGTCTTGTTCAATTTCTTTGTTTGTACGATTTATTAAACGAAACAATTCTTTATCATGCGGAACAAAATCAAGCGTTATCATTTCAGGCAAAAATTTTTTACACAGTTCACGAACATGTGTCAATTCACTCTTTTTTTCCTCAATTTCTTCATGAAGTGAACTATATTCACGCGGGCAATAATCTTTATCTTTATGCGCCGCATTTTTATCGCGTTCATAATAAATCCGTTCTATTTTTGCGTCTTGCTTACAAATCGTCTTTTTATCTTTAGGAAATGATTGATCTAAAACAACACAAATGTTAATATAAAATTTTTGGCGAAGACTTTCGCATTTCTCTTGTAAATTTATATTACTTAATTTCTTCTCATTTAGCGAGATAAAAATCAAACTATCAACTGCTTTTTTCGCATCAATCAGATAACGCGCATTTTCCCATTCACGCATAATAACTTTACCCCTCAATTTCGGCGATGATTTTATCTATTTCGTCGCGTAAAACTTGCTCGCGCGCAACAATTTCTGCAATTTCTTTATTCAACGCCTTTATGTCTATCGCTTGCCGCGTATCTTCCTTTTCTATATAAGTAGATACCGATAAATTATAATCGTTTTCCGCGATTTCCGAGTTTTGCACCAACCGCGCTTTATGCGCGATATCCACCCTATCGGTAAACATTTTAAGGATATTTTCGATATTTTTATCGCGAAGTTTATTGTTGTTCGTTACCTTTTCACACTCGGCGGTGGCGTCGATAAAAAGCGTTGCATTTTCGTTTTTGCTCTTTTTAAGCACCATTATGCACGTTGCAATGCTCGTACCGAAGAAAAGGTTATCGGGAAGTTGAATAATGCAATCGATAAAGTTGTTATCAACCAAATATTTACGAATTTTTTGTTCCGCGCCGCCGCGATAGAAAATCCCGGGGAAGCATACGATTGCCGCCGTGCCGTTCGTAGAGAGCCACGAAAGCGAATGCATCACAAACGCGAGATCGGCTTTCGATTTCGGTGCAAGCACGCCCGCGGGCGAAAATCTCGTATCGTTGATTAAAAGCGGATTATCGTCGCCCGCCCATTTCGTGGAATACGGCGGATTTGAAACGATAGCCTCGAACGGCTCGTCATCCCAATGTTGCGGACTAATTAACGTATCTTCGCACGCGATATTGAACTTATCGAAGTCGATATCGTGCAAAAACATATTGATACGGCAAAGGTTATACGTTGTAAGGTTGATTTCTTGCCCGTAAAAACCTTGCCGAACGTTTTCTTTGCCCAAAATTTTGGCAAATTTCAAAAGGAGCGAACCCGAACCGCAAGCGGGATCGTAAACCTTATTAACTTGCGTTTTCCCTACCACCGTAAGCCGCGTAAGCAATTCGGAGACCTCTTGCGGAGTGAAATACTCGCCACCGCTCTTCCCTGCGTTAGATGCGTACATACCCATTAAAAATTCATAAGCGTCGCCGAACGCGTCGATAGTATTATCTTTATAATCGCCGAGTTTCATATCGCCGATACCATCGAGAAGTTTTACGAGTTTTTCGTTGCGCTTTGCCACCGTTGCGCCGAGTTTGTTGCTGTTTACGTCTATATCGTCGAACAAGCCTTTGAAATCGTCCTCGCTATCCGTTCCTTGCGCGGAAGATTCTATCGCGTTGAAGATCTTTTCAAGCGTTTCGTTAAGGTTTTCGTCTTTGCTTGCCCTTTTACGAACGCTTACGAAAAGTTGGCTCGGAAGAATAAAGAAGCCTTTCGTTTCCACCATATCGGCTCTCGCTTCTTCCGCCGCTTCGTCGGATAAATCGGCATAGTGAAAATCAACGTTTCCCGCGGCATGTTCGCCCGTATCTATGTAATTCGCGATATTTTCGGAAATGTAGCGATAAAACATTATACCTAAAACGTACTGCTTAAAATCCCAGCCGTCAACGCTCCCCCTAAGGTCGTTCGCTATGTTCCAAATCGCTTTGTGTAATTCTTCACGTTCCTGCTCTTTTTTAATATCCGCCATTTTTATTCTCCTAATTGAACTTTGTATTCTTCAACAAAATAATTAAATGCACTCGTTAAAATTTGTATCTGTTCATTTGTTAAAAATTCTGTATCCATTTCTACATATTTTTCGTGGCTATTCATATTAATAATTTTCTGAACAGCCTCTGTTTCTTTATACCCTTCAAAGAGATCTTGCCATTTTTCAAACCCCAAATATATTGATGTTTTCTCTAATACGCTTCTAAACTTGTTAAAGTCTTTTTTTCTCAAATTATTTGATTGAATCGCTCTCTTAATTTCTTTCAGCATCACTATGTGAGATACGGCGAGTTGACTATTTTTTACATCCTTCAGCTCATATTCTTCATCTATTTTATTAAGAAAATAAAATGCTGCACTATCTTTTCCCCGATTCCTAAGAGTATTAAAAATTATATTATAAAATAAAGCATGATGAGTTAAAAGTAAAAAACTTACGCTTATTTTACGAGCATGTACAGACTTAATCAATTCCAAAATCTGCATTGACAATGTATATACTTTATAGTCGTCTAAAGATGAAATCGGATCATCAATAACAATATACTTTAAGTGATTAAACATTTTTAACGACCGATCTTCTTCTTTTTCCGCCAGTAAATCCGTAGCCCTTTTTAGTACGCTATAAAAAACTGACCACTGAAACAGTCTTTCTTCTCCTTTAGAAATTTTTACTGCCTTTTTGCTACCACCAATATCTGTTACATAAAATCGCATTTCACCCGTTGTTAAATCAATCTCCGGTTTAATATCCGCTTCGATAAAATTATTAAACACATCTATAATATCTCCGTCCAACCCTTCATCGTTAATAAAATTAAACAACCAAGTCCCTGTTATTATTTTAAAAGTAAATTTTTCATTATCCCAACTAAAATAATCTTCAACGATAGCATTGTAACTTAAAGATTTAATGTTTTCTTCTTCGTAATCGTTTTTATCAAGTAGAACTGACAATCTTGTTTTACCGGTTGCATTAAACGCATAAACCAAAATATCTTTAGTATTTAAAGACTCTGCAATCTCTTTCGCTATATCATCTAAATCTTTATACTTTTCCATCTCTTCATATGTCCTCAATCTATCTTAAAACTTCTTCATTTTATCTATTTTATCATACAAAACATGACAACGGCGGTCATAATTAAGATATTTTTCTTAGGTTTTACAATTATTTTTCGTCGTCCACGATTTCGACGATATCGTCAAGCGTACAGCCAAGTGCCGTGCAGATTTTTATAAGCACGTCGGAATTCACCGAAACGCCATCCTTCTTCATTTTTGCAAGCGTTGCGGGGCTTACTTTTGCGAGCGCGGCGAGTTCCTTGCTCTTCATCTCCCTGTCTATCAGTAATTTGAATAATTTTTTATAACTTGCTGCCATAATACACCTCATTGACTAATTTATTCGATTATAACATAAATAAAAATGCTTGCCGGCAAGGGCATTTTTATGATTGCTTTCAATCTCGCAACCGCGCCGAAGGCGCGGAGGAAAGCGAAAGCTTTCGTTTTGCAGAATGCAAAACTCTGCGTTCATTATACCATATTCCGGTATATTTTGCAATAGGTATTTGAAATAAATTCAAAGAAGTTTTAATTTCTTTCACTTTTTTCTATCGTCTATAATTTTGCTTTCGTCCAGTCCAAGCGATTTCAGCCACATTTCCTTTTCCGTTTGAATCACGGAATACATCACCTTATCGCTCTCGCAATAAGCCAACAAAAAATTGTAATGTTTCAATTTTGTTCTGATTTTGTCGTCCGGATCATCGACCTGTATTTTCGGTCGGCGGTATTCGTTATACGAAGTCAGAAAAACTTTCCAACTGTATGCCGCAAGGCTCTGCTTTGCCGCGCGTTTGCAATATCTTCGCCAGCAAAGCCTGATTGACGAACGGTGCTTAACCATCTGAAACTCTTCCCACTTAAAATCCGGAATCAGATACCCGTCTCCCGCTTTCGCCCTTTCCGGGAAAAGCAAATAAGCAAGTTCTTTTTCGCTCATTCCGCTCAATTCGTCAAGCCCGATACCGATAGCGTTTACTCGTTGCAAAACGCGCCAGACCGTCATACGGGAACAATCGCAAAGCGTAGCGATCTGCGTGCGGTTGTTTCCTTTTAAGTAATACTCTATAATCAATTTATATTTCGACATAAAATACCTCTCTATTGTCGCCCTCTTTTACATACAACAGTATATATGGAAAAATGTAACATTTGAGGAACCACCCCTCTATTTTAGCACATTTTCCGATTTTCGACCGCTTTCAGAAGAGTAAAAAAACAGCCAGACTCAAGCGAGAATGGCTGTTTTTTCATAAAATTCAGTATTAAAATGCCGGAATTTAACCGTTTTCCGCCAAAAGCTTACGCCCTCGGATTACGGATATTAGCCTGCGCCGCGGCCAATCTCGCGATGGGAACGCGGAACGGCGAGCAGGACACGTAATTGAGGCCGATGTTGTGGCAGAACTCGATGGAAGAGGGATCGCCGCCGTGTTCGCCGCAGATTCCGCAGTGGAGATCCTTGCGGGTCTGATGGCCGAGCGTGACCGCCATTTCCATCAATTTGCCGACGCCCGTGGTATCCAGGCGCGCAAACGGATCGGATTCGTAAATCTTGGCCGCATAGTACGAGGGCAGGAACTTGCCCGCGTCGTCGCGGCTGAAGCCGAAGGTCATCTGCGTCAGATCGTTGGTGCCGAAGCAGAAGAATTCCGCTTCCTTCGCGATCTCGTCCGCCGTCAGCGCGGCGCGCGGAATCTCGATCATCGTGCCGACTTCGTATTTCAGTTCCACGCCGGCCGCCTTGATCTCCGCCTCCGCGGTCTCGACGACCGTCTTCTTGCAGTAGGCCAGTTCCTTGACTTCCCCGACCAGCGGAATCATGATCTCGGGAACGACGTTCCAGTCGGGATGGCGCTTCTGAACGGCGATCGCCGCCTTGATGATCGCCTTGGTCTGCATGACCGCGATCTCGGGATACGTCACCGCCAGACGGCAGCCGCGGTGCCCCATCATCGGGTTGAATTCATGCAGCGCGTCGCAGATCTGCTTGATCTCGGCGACCGTCTTGCCCTGCGCCTTGGCGAGCTCTGCGATATCCTTTTCTTCGGTGGGAACAAACTCGTGCAGAGGGGGATCCAGGAAGCGGATGGTGACGGGCTGACCTTTCAGCGCCTCCATCAGCCCTTCAAAGTCCGCCTGCTGCATGGGCTCGATCTTGGCGAGCGCTTTTTCTCTCTCCTCCACCGTCTCGGAGCAGATCATTTCGCGGAACTTATCGATTCTCCCTTCGCCGAAGAACATGTGCTCGGTACGGCAGAGGCCGATGCCCTGCGCGCCGAAGGCAGCCGCCTGCTGCGCGTCCGCGGGCGTATCCGCGTTGGTTCTCACGCCCATCGCCTTGTACTTATCCGCAAGCTCCATGATGCGGCCGAAGTAACCGCTGTTGGGATCCGCGGGGACGGTGGGAATGATGCAGTCGTAAATTTTACCGGTAGAGCCGTCCAGCGAGATGCCGTCGCCCTCCTTATATACCTTTCCGGCGAGGGTGAACCGCTTGTTCTCCTCGTCCATCTTGATTTCGCCGCAGCCGGAAACGCAGCAGGTTCCCATGCCGCGCGCGACCACCGCCGCGTGCGAGGTCTGCCCGCCGCGCACGGTCAGAATGCCCTGCGCGTACTTCATGCCCTCGATATCTTCGGGGGAAGTTTCCAGGCGGACGAGAACCACTTTCCTGCCCTTCTTGCCTTCAACGACGGCATCCTCCGCCGTAAAGACGATGGTGCCGGCAGCCGCGCCCGGAGACGCCGCGATGCCCTTGCCGACGACGTTGTTTTTATCCGCTTCCTTCAAAGCCTTCGGGTCGAACGTGGGGTGCAGCAGCATGTCGAGCGACTTGGCGTCGATCTGCATGAGCGCCTCTTTCTCGGTGATCATGCCCTCGTCGATCAGATCGCAGGCGATTTTGATCGCCGCGGTCGCGGTGCGCTTGCCGTTGCGTGTCTGGAGCATATAGAGCTTCTTATCCTCGATGGTGAACTCCATATCCTGCATGTCGCGGTAATGCCCTTCCAAAGTCTTGCAGACCTCCTGGAACTGCGCGTAGACTTCGGGGAATACCTCCGCCATCTGCGCGATGGGCATCGGCGTGCGGACGCCTGCGACGACGTCTTCGCCCTGCGCGTTGACCAGGAATTCGCCCATCAGGCCCTTCTCGCCGGTCGCGGGGTTCCGCGTGAACGCGACGCCCGTGCCGGACGTATCGCCCAGGTTGCCGAACGCCATCATCTGCACGTTGACCGCGGTGCCCCAGCTGTAGGGGATGTCGTGATCCATGCGGTAGATGTTTGCGCGGGGGTTGTCCCACGAACGGAACACCGCCTTGATCGCGCCGAAGAGCTGCTCTTTCGGATCGGAGGGGAAATCCTCGCCGATCTTCGCCTTATATTCCGCTTTGAACTGGGAAGCGAGTACCGCCAGGTCTTCCGCCGTCAGCTCGACGTCCTGCGTGATGCCCTTTTTCTCCTTCATCTCGTCGATCAGAGCCTCGAAATACTTTTTGCCGACCTCCATCACGACGTCCGAATACATCTGAATGAATCTTCTGTAGCAGTCCCACGCCCATCTGGGGTTGCCGGATTTCTTCGCCAGAACTTCGACCACCTGATCGTTCAGGCCGAGGTTCAGGATGGTATCCATCATGCCCGGCATGGAAGCGCGCGCACCCGAGCGGACGGAGACCAGAAGGGGATTTTCCAGATCGCCGAACTTCTTGCCGGTGATCTCCTCCATCTTGCCGATGTACTCCATGATCTGCGCCTGGATCTCATCGTTGATTTTTCTGCCGTCCTCGTAATACTGCGTGCAGGCCTCGGTGGAAATGGTGAATCCCTGCGGAACGGGAAGACCGATATTGGTCATCTCCGCGAGGTTCGCGCCCTTGCCGCCCAGGATCTCACGCATTTTCGCGTTGCCTTCGCTGAACAAATAGACGTATTTTTTCATTTATGCTTCTTCCTCCATAGATTTTTAACCTCTAATATTCTACAACATTTGCCTATATTTTTCAACTTTTTTGAGGCTGAAAAAAGGAGTTTTTTCATTCCCCGGCAAAAAGTTCGCCGATTGCGCGGAGATTGACCCCGCCCTTTACGGCAAGATAGCGGGAAAGGAGCTTCAGCGCGCGCCCGACGTATTTTTCCTCCGCCGCACCGCTGCCGCCCGGAGCGAGCGCGTTCAGCGCCTCCACGGTGCGCACGGACACCTCCGTCGCGCGCCCAGGCGCGCAGGAGGAGCAATAAACGGCCCCCTCCTCGAAATCGAAAAACGCGCGGGAAAGTTCCTGACGCCCGCAGTCCGCGCAGGCGTCCGTGCGGATGGCGTATCCCGCCTCCGGCAGGACGGACAAAAGGAATCGGACCAGCACATGGCGGGGCGGCTCGTCCCCGTAAGAGAGCTCTTTCAGCGCCTGCACCGCAGCCAGAAACACCCCCTCCGCGGGGAGGTTCTCCGGGCAGAACGCGCGGACGAATTCCAGCACCGCCGCCCCCGCGTAAAATTTATCGAGATCCGTACGCAGCTCGTAGAACCCGTCGAGCAGCGCGGCGTGCGCGACCGTGCGCCGCCCCTGCCGCTCAGCCAGGACATATTCCGCAAAACAAAAAGGCTCGGCAGCGAATTTCAGCTTCGCGCCCGCCTTTTTCACGCCGCGTATCTTCGCGGTCAGCACCCCTTTTTCCAGCGAAAAAAGGGTGAGTATTTTGTCGTTTTCTCCATAGTCCGCCGCGCGCAGCATCACGGCGTTGACTTTTTCTTCCATAGCGTTCTCCGCGCCTATTTTTCGGTCAGGCGCTTATATAAAAGATAGTAAGAGATGTCGCCCGTCTGCTCGAACAGCTCCCAGGCGGAATCCGCCGGTCGCTCGAAATCGAAATGATCCTTTCGCATGATACCCCCTTTAACCGAAGTATCCGCAATCCGGGCGCGTTTATACTCAGAATTCCAGATCCTTATAGCCCAGCTCGGCGATCATTCTGCCCGAATCCCGCCAGTGCTCCTCCACCTTGACGTATGTGGTGAGAAACACCTTTTTTCCCAAAAACTTCTCCATCTCTTCGCGCGCGAAGGAGGAGACCTCTTTCAGCGCCTTTCCCTGTTTTCCGATCAGAATCGCCTTGTGATTCTGCTTTTCGCAGACGATATCCAGGCTCACGTCCACGATCCCGCCGTCCTCCCGCTCCCTGAATTCGTTGATGACGACGGCGACGCCGTGCGGAATTTCCTTGTCGAATTTGAGGAGGATCTTTTCGCGCATGATCTCGGCAAGCATGAACCGCTCGGACTTGTCTGAGACGATATCCTCCTCGAAGATCTTTCCCCGTTCGGGCAGGCGGGATACGATCACGCGGAGGAGTTCTTTGAGATTCTTCCCCCTGCGCGCGGAAACGGGCACCACGTCTACGCCCAGTTCGCCGCATTGAAGCAATGTTTCCGGCACCCGTTCCGCGGGCATGATGTCGATCTTCGAAAGCACCAGGACGAAGGGGATCTTCGCCCGCATAAAGCGCTTCGCCGCCGCTAAATCCTCCTCGCGGATGCCCGCGTGCGCGTCCATGACGAACAGAATGAGGTCGACGTCCCGCGCAGACTGCTCCGCCGTGCGCTGCATGAGCGCGTTCAGGTGGGATTCCGCCCTATACAGCCCGGGCGTATCCGCAAAGACGATCTGATAGTCCGCCTCCGTGAGAACGCCCAGAATCCTGTCCCGCGTCGTCTGCGGTTTGGGCGAAACGATGGAAACCTTCTCCCCGACCAATACGTTGACGAGCGTGCTTTTTCCCGCGTTCGCCCTGCCGACGACCGCGACGATACCCGATTTCATACTTCCTCCTCGCCGAGGCGCGCCAGCACGCGCTTTTCCAGCGCGCGCATCTCGCGCTTGTCCACTTCCGTCATGTGATCGTACCCCAACAAATGCAGCAGCCCGTGAATCAGAAGATACGTGATCTCCCGCTCTTCCGAATGGCCGTATTCCTCCGCCTGTGCCCGCGCCTGCGCGCGGCAGATGACGACGGAGCCGACCATCAGCGTCCCTTCCTCGGCGTCAAAGGGGAAATCCCTCAGCTTCAGCGTCTTTCCCCTGATCCCGTCCAGCGTGGGATAGGAGAGCACGTCCGTCACCCGGTCGACGGCGCGCGTCTCGCGGTTCAGCCGCCGGATCTCCGCCTCTCCCGCAAACACCAGCTCGGCGGAAAGCGCCTCGCACTGAGCAGTTTCAACATACACGGCGTCGGCGATCTCCGCCCAGTTTCCCTTTTTATCGCAGCGGATCTCAAACATCAGGAGTCCGCTCCGGCGGGATCGTTTTTCAAGGCGTCCAGATTCACTTTCGGGTATTCGATCCGCTTATGATAGATGCCGGACAGGTTGTTGACGATCGCGTTGCGTATGATGTGGAGTTCCTTCATGGTGATCTCGCACTCGTCGAACTGACCATAATTCAGGCGGTCTTCCACGATCTTCGCGACGACGGCGTTGACGTTTTCGCGGCTGCGGTCGGTCAGCGTGCGGACGGCCGCTTCCGAGCTGTCCGCAATCATCAGAATCGCGGCGATCTTGCTCTGCGGCTTAGGGCCGGGATAAGAGAATTTCTCGATATCCAGATCCCCGTCCACGTATTTTTTCGCCTTGGCGTAAAAGTACAGGATGGGCATGGTGCCGTGGTGCTCCTGGCAGATATCCGCGAGCATCTTGGGAAGATGGTATTTTAAAAGCAGGTCGTGCCCGTCCTTCGCGTGGGCGCGGATGATGTTGTTGGAAAGCTCGGGCGTCAGCTCGTCGTGCGGGTTGACGTCGTCCACCTGGTTTTCCTTGAAAAATTCAGGCTGACGGAGCTTGCCCATGTCGTGATAATACGCGCAGGCGCGCGCCAGAAGGGGATTTTCCCCGATCGCGGTCGCGCAGGCCTCGGCGATGTTCGCCACGACGATGGAGTGATTGAACGTGCCCGGCGCGGTCTCGATCATGCGGCGGATGAGCACCGAGCTGTGGTCGGTGAGTTCCGCCAGCTTGTAAATGGTGATCTTTTTGAAGAGGGATTCAAAGATCGGCAGCACCGCCATGAAAAGGACGACGGATAAAATCCCCGCGCTCGCCCCCGATACGAGGTAATCCCAGCGCACCATGAGATTGGTCTGTTCCAGCAGAACCAGCACCACCAAAATAGGCACGGCGATCAGAATGCCCTTCAACAGGACTTTCAGGCGGGAACGCACCCCGTCGATCAGATAGATCGCGACGATCCCCGAGGTGAACCCGATAATCAGCGCGGAATACTGCATATATCCCTCGATGTCGAAGTTGGTGAATACGTCCATCAGAAAGATGACGATGCAGGAGAGCGTGTTGAAAAAGATGGCCGTGCGGCGGTTGATCAGCAGGAGGGAAAGCAGCGCACCCAGCGCCAGCGGCCGCAGATAGATGTTGATGTAACGCCCCGCAAAATAGGAGAACAGAATGGTGACTTCCAGAATCAGAAAGATCATCTCACAGTTCCCCGGGCTCTTCAGAAAATCCCGCTCTTCAAAAAACAGATAAATATAGAGCACCGCGCTCAGCAATACCAGCGTCAGAACGAGGTATAAGAAGCGCGAACGCGTGTCGCTCTGCGTAAAATACGCGACGAAGTCCATGGTCGCCACGTTGTTCTCCCCCAGACTGTTGAGGAAGATCGCCCCGACGAACAGCCCCACGATGACCGCGATATTGGTTAAAAACACCGCGATCGTCTTGACGTAATCCATTTTCGTCCAGCTCTTCAGCTTTTGTAATTTAAATCCCTTCATGTTCGCTCAATCCTTTTTTCCTTCCGCACGGTCGTAGGCGCGGATGATCTTCATGACCAGCGGGTGACGGACGACGTCCCGCGCGGTCAGGCGGACCACGGCGATATCGTCGATGTCCTTTAAAATATGCGTCGCGTGCGTCAATCCGCTCTTTTTCCCCTCCGGGAGGTCGATCTGCGTCAGATCGCCCGTGACGACCGCCTTGCTTCCCTCCCCGATGCGGGTGAGAAACATCTTCATCTGTTCGCGCGTGGTGTTCTGCGCTTCGTCTAAAATGATGAACGAACCGTTCAGCGTACGCCCGCGCATATACGCCAGCGGAGCGATCTCGATCGCCCCTTTTTCCATCAGCTTCTGATAGGTCTCCATTCCGAACATCTCGGCGAGCGCGTCGTAAAGCGGCCGAAGATACGGGTCCACTTTCGTCTGCAGGTCGCCGGGAAGAAAGCCCAGCTTTTCCCCCGCCTCCACCGCGGGGCGCGTGAGGATGATCTTCTCCACCGCCTTCGCTTTGTACGCCGCGACCGCGAGCGCCACGGCGAGATAGGTCTTGCCCGTCCCCGCAGGCCCCACGCCGAACACGACGGTGTTGTTTTTGATGGCGTCTACATACGCCTTTTGCCCGATGGTCTTGCATTTCACCGGCTTGCCGCGCGACGTGATGGCGACCACGCCGGACATCATCTTGGCGATATCCGCGTCGTTCCCCTCCCGGGCGAGCTCCACGCAGTATAACAGGCGGGTCTTGTCCACCGTCTCGCCCGCGTCCGCAAGCGCGGAGAGGCGCTCCAAAACCGTTCTGCACAGCTCCGCCCGCTCGCCTTCGATGGAGAGCGTCGTCCCCTTTACGCGTATTTCCACGCCCAGTTCGGCGCGCAGCACGTTCAGATTTTCGTCGAATACGCCGAAGAGCTTCGAGAGCTTTTCGTTCGAACCGACCTCCAACGTCGTTTCCTTCAATCCTTTCCTCCGTACAGGACGCGGCGGTAAACGCCCGCGGCCTCGAATCCGTCCTCCGTCTTCTTTACGGTGACGGTTATGTAGTCCCGATCCGTCCGCGCGAGAAAGAGCGCGCGGGCGTCTTCTTCGTTTTCCGCGTAAATTTTCGCGGTATCCGTGACGAGAATGCCGACTTCCCCCAGCACGGAAACTTCCAGCTCCTCCTCCCCCGAAAGCACCTTCCCCTCGATGAGGAGCGCGCCGCGCTCCACGCGGTCGCCGGGCGCGACGAGAGCGCTTCCCCGATAGAGCTTGACGTATTCGATCTCCCCCGCAACCGGAGAGACGAGCGCCTTTTTTTCGCCGAACAGCGGCGTCTCCTCGTCCGCGAGGGCGAGTTCCACCACGAGGCGGTTCCCCTCCTTCTTCACGGAGGCGAACGAGAAATGCGGGTTTTTCAGGAGAAGCCGCTCCAGCTCGTCCCGATCGTATGCGGCGAAAAAGGTAAAGGGCCGGACGCCGCATTCCTCCAGCGTGCGCTCCGCCTCGGCGGCGTACAGCGCGCCCGAGCCGCTGAACTGAACCCCGGTCATCACCGTGTCCCCGAAAAAGAGGGAAAAGGCCAGCAGAAAAACGCCCAGAACCGCGCCGGGGTGCCTGCCGAGCAGCGCGGGGATCATCCCCAAGCCGTATTCCCCCGTTTCGGTTACATTATAGCACATATTTTCCATAATTGCAAAAAATTTTTGCTTGTCCTCGTTTTTCAGGGAAAATTTAAGCGTTTTTCTGTTTATTTTGCGCATGCGGTAAAGCCTGATTCCGCGGCGGGACAGCGTGCCGATCAGGCGGTCCAGATTCAGCCCCTCAACCGTAAAGCGCGTAAAGATCCGTTTCACAGCGATTCCACCTCGAATTTTCTGATATCGCCCAAAATCAGGAGATCCCCCTCCGCATATCTGCCGATGGAGAGGTTCTCCCCCTCTACCGTCAGCGTTCCTCTTTTCAGGCGCAGCACGATCTTCTCCGGCTCGAAGCATAAGAGCCCCCTGATGTTCTCGAGATACGCCGCTCTGCCGTACAGCGTCGCGCGGTACGGCAGAGGCAGGAGCGCGTCCGCGCCGCAGATTTCAAAGATCGTTTCGCGAAAGCTCACGTTTTTTTCTCCGTTTTTTCATCGTTCTACCTCTATTCTATGAAAAGAGCGGTCATTTAAACACCCGCCGGGCAGGAAAAGGCAGTTGCTTTTTCCCGCTTTCTGTGTTATAATCAGAAAAGGAGGTTCCGAGTGAAACAAAAAGACACCGAAAAAGCGCTCAAAGAAGCCTTTATGAAGCTCGCCCTGGAGCACCCCATCAACGAAATCACCATCAAGGAGATCGCGGCGGAAGCGCACGTCAACCGCACGACCTTTTACCTCTATTTTTACAGCGTTTACGACGTTTTGAACCGCCTGGAAGAAGAGTGCCTGCACGAATTCCGCGGGATCTTCCGCACCTTTTCGCTGAAAGACGCCGAAGACCCGTACGATATTCTGTACCGGTTCGGCCAGGCGCTCGACGCCAATCCGCTCTTCGGCAAATTTCTCACGAGATCTACGCTGGCGGAGACCTTTACGCATTCCATCAAGCAAACGATTTCAGACGACCTGATCGCGCGCATCGCCGAAGAACAGCAGATCCCCCCTGAGCGCGTGCGCTTTGCCGTCCGGGCGGCCGTCTCCGGGATCATGGACGCTTACGTCGACTGGTGCAAAGACAGGCGCGGCGTGACGCTGGAAGAGCTCTGCGAACAGCTCGGCAGCCTGTTTGCGGAGAGCGACGAAGTCTTCCGCCAGCGGATCGAAAAACAAAACCAAAAGATTACATAATTGAAGAAAGCGTTATAGATAATATAACCGAAAAAGAGCTTATCCCATCGCTCTTTTTCTTTTTTTAAAATTCCGCCCGAAAGCGGAATTTTTGCCGCAAAAAGAGTTGCGCCTGCCGCCTGTTTCTGCTATAATTAGTATGATATCATACTATTAAGGTGCAGAAATTATGGAAGCCGGACAAGAGGTCAACGCATTTGTAAACGCTTACTGCAGCCTGCGGGACAGGCAATATGCAGTCTATGCCGGCTGCGCGAAAGCGCATCGGCTGACAGTCAACGAACTGTTCGTACTGGATCTTTTGTGGTTCTCGCCCGAAGGGCAGACGCAAAAGGAGATCTGCGACCGACTCTCCGCCAACAAGCAGACGATCGCGGCGATCGCCGGCAGGTTTTTGAAAAAGGGCTTTGTTTCGGCGGAGGAAGTCGCCGAGGACCGGCGCAACAAGCGCCTCCGCCTGACAAAGGCGGGAACGGACTATGCGCGCGGCATCATTCCCTCCGCCGCCGAGGCGGAAAACCGCGCCATGGCGCGGTTGGGGACGGAAAAAATGGACGCGCTAGTGCGCCTGACGGCCGAATTTACCGAAAATATGGAACAGGAATTTTCAGAGCCGGCGGCGCGCCCCAAGGGCCGTACGGGCCGATAACAGAGATACGAAGATGTATTCGCTTCTGCTTGCTTTGATCTACATCGCTTTTATCAGCCTCGGCCTCCCCGACTCCCTTCTCGGTTCGGGGTGGCCCGCGATGCGCGCCGACCTCGGCGTGCCGGTCTCCTACATGGGCATCGTCTCCATGGTCATTTCGGGCGGAACTATCGTTTCCAGCCTGTTTTCGGATTCACTTACGAGAAAATGCGGCGCGCGCGTGGTTACGGCCGTCAGCGTGCTGCTCACTGCAGTCGCTCTGCTCGGATTTTCCTTTTCAGGTAAGTTTTGGATGCTGATCGTCTTTGCAATTCCTTACGGCCTGGGAGCGGGGGCGATCGACGCCGCGCTGAACAACTATGTGGCGCTGCATTATAAGGCGAAACACATGAGCTGGCTGCACTGCTTTTGGGGCGTGGGGACGATTGTCAGCCCCTTTGTAATGAGCTACGCGCTGGCAACTTCCACGTGGCATAACGGCTATCGCATCGTCGGCTTTGTACAGCTCGGCATCGCGGCGCTGCTCCTCCTTACGCTTCCCGTCTGGAAGGTCAATCAGAATGCCGCCGCCGAAACGCAAAAAAAAATAGGCTTGCCGGCAGCAGTGAAGATCAGGGGCGTCCCCTTTCTGCTGATCGGGTTTTTCGCCTACTGCGCGGCGGAGGCAACGACGATGGGTTGGGCAAGCACCTACTTTGCAGAGGTAAAGGGCGTATCGGCGGATCAGGCGGCGCAGTATGCTTCCTTGTTCTATATCGGCATCACCGTCAGCAGGTTTTTGAGCGGTTTCGTCTCCGAGAAGCTCGGAGACAGAAAGCTGATTCTTACAGGCACCGCGATCTTGACCTTCGGAATCCTTCTGCTGATGATTCCGGCGGCGAGCGGCGTCGCGATCGCGGGGTTTATCGTGATCGGCTTTGGCTGCGGGCCGATTTATCCGTGCATTATCCATTCCACGCCGTATAATTTCGGCGCGGAAAATTCGGGGGCGATCATCGGCATTCAGATGGCGAGCGCCTACGTCGGCTCCACGTTTATGCCGCCGCTGTTCGGATTGCTCGGAAACAAAATCAGCTTTTCGATTTTGCCCGTCTATATTTTCATCTTCTTCCTGCTGATGATCGTCATGACGGAATTGACGTTTCGGTGCGGGAAAAAGAGACGGCAAAGCATTACAAACTGAACCGGAAGGAGGAAAAGAAAAATGGAATTTTATGAGACAATCAACAAGAGGAGGAGCATCCGGCAGTTCGAGGACAAGCCCGTCCCGCGCGAAGTCTTGGAGCGCATTCTGGACGCGGGTCTGAAAGCGCCCTCCTCCAACCACCAGAGAAGGTGGGAACTCGTCGCGCTGACCGACAAACATATCATTCTGGACGTGGCGAAGTTCGTAAAGCCCTACTACTGCCGCATCGACGAACCGAAAACGCCGCAGCAGGAAATGTTCAAGATTGCCTACCCGCGCCAGCGCACGATGATCGAGGAGAGCGCCTGCGTGATCTTGCCCTATTTCAAACAGAAATACGGCTTTGAGAACGCCTACGGGCTGATGGACTACGGTGCGACATGGGCACTGATCGAAAATATGCTGCTTGCGGCGACCGCCGAAGGGTTGGGCTCCGTCGTGCATATCCCCGTCAAAAAAGAGCCCGAACAAATCAGGAGTTTTTTGCATATTCCCGACGATTACTGTCTGCCCGCCATGGTCATCCTCGGCTACGCAGCAGAGGGCGCGCTCGTCCCCTCGCAGGTCAAGGCGACGGTGGAGAATAAAGTCCGCTGGAACAAGTGGTAAAGCGCGCGGAGTACGGGATATGGAATTCTACGAGGTCATCGACAGACGAAAGACGAGCCGCGAATGGACGGACAGAGAGGTCGATTTTCAGGTGATCAAGCGAATCCTCACGGCGGGCATGAAGGAGCCCTCTTGGGACCATTACAGGAACTGGCAGTTTATCGTCCTGCATACGAGAGAAGAAAAGGAAAACGCTTATGCCTATGCCAAACACATAGCCGATCAATTTGATTTGAGCCGATACGACGGTAAAAAGCTCAATCTCGCGCAAAAGATGTATGCCTACGCCATGCCGCGGCAGTTCACCATGCTTGTGGACTGCCCTTATGTCATCGTCCCTCTTTTTCGCTGCGCAAAGCTCAACGGCGAATGGGTGAGCAAGCTCAACCCGCTCACCACGGCCTGGTGCGTCGCGGAAAACATCATGCTTGCCACCATCGATGAAGGACTGGGCTATTCGCTGCGCATTCCGCTCAACCGCGAGCACGATGTCGTGCTGGAAACACTCGGCGTGCCGAAGGGCTGGATGACGCCCTGCTTTATCGGCATCGGCTGCCCGAAAGAGGACGCGCCCGTCTTGGAGCAATACGGCACTGACCCCGAAAGCAAAATGCACTTCGGCAAATGGTAACAGACAATGATTGTACGAGAAATAGAAGTTAAAGACGTCATTACAAAATCCAACCTGCCCGTGTGCGATTATTCGCTCAACCCCTATGTGGGGTGCGAACACGGCTGCAAGTATTGTTATGCCTGCTTTATGAAGCGCTTTACTGGGCACGAGGAACCGTGGGGAGCGTTTATAGACGTAAAATTCTGGAAGCCGATTTCCCACCCCGAAAAATACGCGGGCAAGGAAATTTTTGTCGGCTCGGTAACGGACCCTTATCAGCCATGCGAAGAAAAGTACGGGCGCACCCGCGCCGTTCTGGAACAGCTCAAAGGCAGCGGGGCAAAACTTTCCATCGCCACGAAGTCTGACCTCGTGTTACGCGACCTCGATCTGATCAAGACATTTCCCGACGCGCGGGTATCGTGGTCGGTCAATACGCTGGACGAAAAATTCCATTCGGACATGGACAACGCCGTCTCCATAGAGCGCAGGCTGGCGGCGATGAAAGCCTTTCACGACGCGGGCGTGCGCACCACCTGCTTTATTTCGCCCATCTTCCCCGAAATTACCGACGCAAAAGCGATCGTGGAACGGGCAAAGGACAGATGCAATCTCATCTGGCTGGAAAACCTGAACCTGCGCGGCAACTTCAAAGCGCAGATCATGGCATATATCGCGGAACAATACCCGCGGCTTCTGCCGCTGTATCAGGACATTTTCAACCGCAGCCGCCGCGCATATTGGGAGTGGCTGGACGGGGAAATGCGTAACTTTGCGCAGGCCGCAGGATTGGAATACGTGACCAACGACGATACATTGAAGCGCCCGTTCGGCGCGCCGCCCGTCGTCGTCAATTACTTTTATCACAGCGAAATCAAGAAGAACGCAAAGAGGTAAATATGCCCGAACTGCCCGAAGTGGAAACGGTGCGGCGCGTCCTCGCGCCGCACCTGCTGAACAAAAAGATCACAGACGTAGCATTACATAATGTACAGGTCATCGCTTCGCCCCTGCCCGAACAGTTTGCGGAGCGCATGCGGGGGCAAATCATATCCGACTTTACGCGGCGGGGAAAGTTTTTGCGCCTTTGCTTTGCAAGCGGCGACTTTCTGACCATCCACCTGCGCATGACGGGCTGCCTGACCGTAGAACCGCGGCTTACACCCGCCGAAAAGCATACGCATATCGTTTTTTCTCTGGACGGCGAAAACGAACTCCGCTACGAAGACGTCCGCCGCCTGGGGAAAATGTATTTTACCCCGAAAGGCGGGCGCGATACAAGCGGCGCGGAAAAACTGGGCGTCGAGCCGTTTGACGGCGCGCTCACCGCGGCATATCTGCGGAGCAAATGCGAAAACAGCAAAAAGCCCGTCAAGTCCATGCTGCTCGATCAAAGCATCGTTGCCGGGATCGGAAATATCTATTCGGACGAAATCCTGTTTGCCGCGCATATCCGCCCCGACAGGCCCTGCAATGCGCTTTTGGGCGAACAATTTGAACGGTTAGCGGCGGCGATTCCCGAACGGCTTGCTTATTTCATTGAAAAAAACGCCGTCTCCTTTGAAGATTACGCTTTAAGCAAGGGAAAAGATTACCGCAATACGCCCTTTTTACAGGTTTACGGAAGATCGGGCGAAGCCTGTCCGGTTTGCGGCGGCGCTTTGCAGCGAACCGTACTCGGCGGCAGAAGTTCGGTGTTCTGCCCGCACTGTCAGCGATAACCCCTACCCCGCATAGAAAAAGGCGCAGCGTTTCGCTGCGCCTTCGGCATTCTCTTCGGTGCCTGTTATTCCGCCAAAATCCGGGCGAGCGCGGCGAGCGCCGCTTCCGTCTCCGGCTTCACTGCGGACAGCATCGTCACGGTCTCACCGACGATTTCGGTCTGTTTCAGTTCTGCGACCATCGCCGCCATGAGCTTGCCCGCAACGGGCGCCCAGGAACCGTTTTCGATCAGGGCGAATTTCCGCCCGGACAGGTTGTGTTTTTTCAGCTCCGTGATAAAGTATTCCATGGGGCTGAAGATTCCGCCGTTATAGGTGGAAGAAGCGAGGACGATGCGGTCGAACCGGAACGCCTCGGCGACAAGATAGGAAACGTCCGTCCGCGAAACGTCGTACAGGCGGACGGGAACGCCGCGTTCTCCCAGCATTTCTGCGAGGAGTTTCGCCGCGCGCTCGGTATTCCCGTACACCGAGCCGTACACGACGAGCGCGCCCTTTTCTTCGGGCTGATACGTACTCCAGCGGTTGTATTTCTCCAGGATAAAGCCGAGATCCTTCCGCCAGACGGGGCCGTGCAGGGGGCAGATCGTACGGATCGGGAGGTTCGCGGCCTTTTTCAGCACCGCCTGCACCTGCACGCCGTATTTGCCGACGATGTTCGTGTAATAGCGCCGCGCTTCGGCGAGCCATTCTTCCGCGAAATTCACCTCGTCCGCAAACAGGTTGCCGGACAGCGCGCCGAACGTTCCGAACGCGTCCGCCGAAAACAGGACGCCCTCGCGCTCCTCGAACGTCATCATGACCTCCGGCCAGTGCACCATGGGCGCGAAGAGGAAGGAAAGCGTTCTTTTGCCCAGCGGCAGCTTGTCCCCCTCTTTGACGATGTGAAAGCGGGATTCCTCCTGCGCGCCGAAGAAATTCGAGATCATTTTCCGCACCTTATCGTTGCAGATGACCGTGCATGCCGGATATTCGGCCATTACGCGCGCGATATTCGCCGCGTGGTCGGGTTCCATGTGCTGCACGGTCAGATAATCCAAATTCCTCCCGCCGAGCCCGGCGGAGACGTTTGAGAAAAACGCTTCCGTCACCGAAGCGTCCGCGGTATCCAGAAGCGCGGTCTTTTCGTCCAGATATAAATACGAGTTGAAAGACGCGCCGCGCCCGATGGGATAGACGTTCTCAAAATAGGGATTTCTCCGATCGCTCGCGCCGACGTAAAGCAGTCCTTCGTTTACCGCAGGCAAAAAAGACATCGGGCTTATTTCTCCTCGAAATTTTCCTTGCCTACGCCGCAGAGCGGGCAGACCCAGGATTCGGGGATTTCCTCAAAGGGCGTTCCGGGCGCGATGCCGTTATCCGGATCGCCGACGGCGGGATCGTAAATGTAACCGCAGATTGTGCAGACATATTCTTTCATGATCAATTCCTCCATAAGAGATTTTTTTCTATTATACATCAAACCGAAACGCTCCGTCTACAAAATGACCGCAGATTTTTTCCCCGATCGCGCATTTTTTCTCAAAAAAAGAGGGGTTTTTGCTTAAACGCCCTCTTTTTCCCTTAAATGCTCTGCACCGTGCGCCTGCCGTAACGCTCGGTCACTTTGAAAAAACCCGCGAAGGACTCGAATCCGTGCGAGAACGCCACGCGCTTTGCGAGGGCGAACGCCGAAAAATTCAGCCGCGCGGAAAGCCCGCACCCCACGTAAGCCTCCCGCGGGGTATTGACCACGGCGACTTCTGCCCCCATTCCCCGCAGGATATCCACAAACCGCATGGTCTCCGCCCGCGAGCGGAAGGATACGATCAGATATTCCATTTTTTCCTCCTTTGCATAATCCGACGCACCGCCGTCATAAACTGGTGATGAGCCCATAGACGGGGCTCTCTTTATTCTATGAAAACAGGGGGCAAAGATGTTATGATTTACTTTGACAACGCCGCCACGAACGGCTTTCACCCTTCCGCCGTCACGGAAGCGGCGGCGACGGCCGTCAAATACCTCTCCGCCAACCCCGGCAGAAGCGGGCACCGCCTCTCGGTCGCGGGGGCGGAAATCGTCTACAACGCGCGCAAAGAAGTGGCGCGCTTTTTCGGCGTACAGTACCCCGAGCGGGTGATCTTCACGAAAAACTGCACGGAAGCGCTCAACACGGCGATTTTCGGCGGCATCCGAGAGGGCGGGCACGTCATCACCACGCGCGGCGAACACAATTCCGTACTGCGCCCCCTGTTCTTCCTCGCCAAAGAGGGAAAAATCAGGCTGGACATCGTCTCCGCAGGGGATAACGCGGCGGAAGAGATTGCAAAACTGCTGCGCCCGGATACCTGCATGGTAGTGATGAATCACGTCTCGAACGTGACGGGAGCCGTTCAGCCGGTCGCCGAAACGGGCGCGCTGCTGAGGGGAAGCGACGCCCTCTTTCTGGTGGACGCGGCGCAGAGCGCGGGGCATCTGCCCGTCGACATGAAGGAAATGGGGATCGACCTGCTCGCGTTCGCAGGACACAAGGGCATGTACGGCATCGCGGGAAGCGGCGGGCTGGTGCTGAACGAGGGCGCGGACGTGCGCCCGCTCACCATGGGCGGCACGGGGACGGAGTCGCTCAGTCTCGAACAGCCCCGCTTTTATCCCGAACGCCTGGAGAGCGGCACGCTCAACCTCCCCGCAATCGCTTCGCTCGCGGAAGGGACAAATTACGTAAGCGAAAACCGCGCGGCATTCTCCGCGCGGCTGACCGAATATACGCAGATGATCGTGAAAGAGCTGTCCGAACTGTCCGCCGTCACCCTCTACTCCAAACCGAACCCCGCGGGGATCGTGGCGTTCAACCTGCTGAACCTCCCCTCCGAGGAGGGTGCGGAAGTGCTGTCCGAGCGGTTTGATATCGCCGTGCGCGGCGGGCTGCACTGCGCGCCCCTGATGCACCGCTCTCTGGGAACCGAACGCACGGGCGCCATCCGCGTCAGCCTCTCTCCGCACAACACCGTGCGAGAGATCAAGGTCTTTTTAAACGCGGTGCGCCGCATGACGCTCTCCTGATTACCTGATATTTTTCAGTTTCTGAATGATCTGCCTGAGCTTTCTGCGCTTCGCGTCGTCAAGCATGGGCGCGAGCATATTTCCGAAACGGTCGAGATCGGCATCCGAAAGGGTGCCGTTTCTTCTGCCCTTTTCCGCCTCTTTGTAGATCGCCTGCATGAGTTCCGCCTCGTTGGCGCCGTTGTACTTGCCGGCGAGCTGGCGGATCAGGCGGGAAAGATCGGCGGGCGGCGCATTGTTTGCCTCTTCCCTTTGGTCCGTATGGTTGACAAAACTGTTGAAATCGTCCATAAATTCCTCCTTGACTGTCTATTACAGAATATGCGCGGCATATAATAAACGGAACAGAAAAAGAGCGAAAAGGAGCGTTTATGGAATTTTTGCAGTTTATTCTCAATTTTCTGACGGGCGGCAGCCAGGGGCAGTTCAAAGAGCTCTTCACGCTGCTCGAACAAAACAACTTCAACCTGCAGGAAGTGATCAAAAATCTGGATTTTGAAAAGCTGGCGCCCATTTTAAGCGCGTTTTCGGGCGAAAAAGAGGCCGGCTCCTTCGACTTCTCAAAGGAACCGACCTATCCGCTCGCGCCCATCGCGGCGGTCGCCGACCGCGATATCGTTTACGCCCTCAACCGTTATCTTGCCGACACATGATGCTGACTGCGCGGTCAAGTTCTCTGTCGGTGCCGAACCCGCCGGGGACGATTTCGTTCGCTTCCGCCGTGCGGATGCCCGTTCCGTGAATGGAAGTGTGAGATACCGGCCAGTAAATATAGGCGGTGGTCAGCTTCAGCGCGTCGCCGCCCGTCGGGTTGACGTACGTGGTCTGCATGATCCCCTTGCCGTACGTGCGCGCCGTATCCCCGTTTTTGGTGATGACGAGCGTTTCCTCCGTCATGGAGCCGTAATCCATCATCGCGCCGATCAGGCACTCGGACGCGGAAGCCGTGTTTTCGTCCGCCAGCAC
>OJMH01000109.1_pt1 | contig 126919 bp, 94 predicted proteins | sample 1597111 | NCBI WGS metagenome assembly OJMH01 (sample SAMEA2452115, study PRJEB22498) | human gut metagenome | reverse complement strand
TGTGTTAAGCCTGTCGCTAGCGTTCATCCTGAGCCAGGATCAAACTCTTCATAGTAAAATAAAGTTTTGAATATCTTACGATATTCGTTTGTATCTTTCGCTCAGTTATTTATCCGTTCGAATTTCTTCTCGGGACTCGCACTTGCTGTTTGTTATTATCACCTTTTCAATATTTTAAAGAACTAATCTGCCTTGTTCGATCACCCCGGTTTTGAGGCGAAAGCGGATGCAAAGATAAAAACTTTATTCACTCAAATCCAAATCTTTTTGCATCTTTTTTCAAACTTTTTTCCAGAACTGCCGTTTCTACCGGGTTAGGATTATGTCAGGCATGCTTTACAAGCCGGCATCAACTCTTTCCTACGGAGAAAGCGGGTGCAAATTTACGGGTTTTCTCATGAATTTCCAAATCCTCGAAAGAGTTTTTTGAAAGTTTATGGTTTTTCGCATTTGCATGCCTGAGAAAGAACTTTTTTACACAATCTTAAACGCTGAATATCAATCCGTCACCCGCCTCCACCTGCACCACTGGTTCAATCCGTTGTTCCTGATTGCGGGTGCAAAGATAAACCAATATCATCGCCTTTTCCAAATTTTTTTACGCATTTTTTTGGATTATTTTCAAACAATATAGACAGAAAGGTTTTAATCAGGCACTTAGAGAGGGCATTTTTTTATACAATCTTCCTACCTTAATCCTCTATGCAGAAGAAATACCGGTAAAAAGAAGGTGAGGTTAATCTCTCTTTCCCCGGTTTTCAGAAAGAATACCGGGTATCAGGAGAGAGGAAACCATAAAGGATGAAACAAAAAAGGAAAGAGAAGGGAAAAAGAGGGAAAGAAGATACATACACTTAATTAGAAGAAAAGCCTAAACATCACAAAAGAGATATGGCACAAAAGAAAAAAAACAAAGGAAAGGAGGAAAAAGAAGGAGAAGAAACCTGCATCTAATTAAAAATACCTATATTTTGAAAAGGAAGGTAATACATAGGTACCCAAAAGGAATATATCATCCAAAAAAGAGAGAAGTCGAAAAAGAAAGAAAGCAAAAGAGGTATCAATTGCAAGGAAAGAATACAAAGAAAGGATATATATAAAAGAAGACGAAAGGAAAAACACTTCCCTCCTCCCTAAAATAAACTCATAAAATGACATTTTACAAAACGTCTTTTCAAAAAACATTCCTATATAAGTATGAGTATGAAAAAAAGAAACATATATTCTCCTGAAAAGAGATCATCTATACAAAGCAAACGAACCCGATAAAGAATAGTATATATAAAATTCAAGCAACCATATCATAATAAGTAAACTATTTGAAAGCCTTACCTTCCCCCTTATCAAAAGGTCATATATCTCCCTGACAAAAGCCCCTACAACCTTCCCGCACTAAAACGAGTGCCTAAAAACACAAAAAAATAAATACAGCAAACATAGAATTAATGTATATTTGCGCACATCTAATAATAATACTTTACAGAAATGGCACAAACTCCTTCTATACCAAAAGGAACAAGAGATTATTCACCGGAAATTATGGTGAAAAGAAATTATATTTTCGATACAATCAAAAGTGTTTTCCGGTTATATGGTTATATGCCTTTAGAAACTCCGGCCATGGAAAACCTCTCGACTCTTATGGGGAAATATGGAGACGAGGGGGATAAATTACTCTTTAAGATTCTCAATTCCGGAAATTTTCTTTCGGACGTTTCCGATTCGGAATTACAAGAACGGAACATTCCCAAACTAACCAACAAAATTTCAGAAAAGGGACTTCGTTACGATTTGACTGTTCCTTTTGCCCGTTTTGTAGTTCAGCACCAATCTGAAATCAGTTTTCCATTTAAGCGATATCAAATACAGCCTGTTTGGAGAGCCGACCGGCCTCAAAAAGGGCGTTACCGTGAATTTTACCAATGTGATGTCGATGTGGTGGGAAGCGATTCTCTTCTCAATGAAGTAGAACTTATTCAAATCGTAAACGAAGTCTATCAAAGATTGAAAATCAATGTCCGTCTGCTCATCAACAATCGGAAAGTATTAGCAGGAATAGCAGAGATCATTGGGTATCCGGAAAAGTTAACCGATATTACAGTGGCCATTGACAAAATGGATAAAATCGGTCGGGAGGCTGTTCAGCAAGAATTACGGGAAAGGGGAATTTCCGAGGAAGGAATTTTAAAATTACAACCGATTTTAGATTTAAAAGGGGACAATGAAGAAAAATTAGTACAATTACGCCAAGTGCTTTCTGAAAGTGAAACGGGTTTAAAAGGGATAGAAGAACTAAACCAGGTATTCAATTATCTGAAAACGTTGAAAATCTCTATCGATATTCAGCTGGATCTCACTCTGGCCAGAGGATTAAGTTATTACACGGGAGCTATTTTCGAAGTAAAAGCTCTGGATGCAGAAATCGGCAGTATTACAGGAGGGGGACGTTATGACGATCTGACAGGTATTTTTGGTTTAAAAAATGTATCCGGAGTCGGCATTTCCTTCGGAGCGGACCGTATTTTTGATGTCATGAATCAATTGAACTTATTTCCGTCAGATTCCAACACGACCACTCAAATATTATTTGTAAATTTCGGTTTCCGGGAAGAGCAGTTTTGTTTGTCCTATCTTCAGGAACTGCGCAATCAGGGGATCAATGCCGAATTATATCCCGACACAGCCAAAATGAAAAAACAAATGGCTTATGCCGATAAAAAAGGCATTCCTTTTGTAGCCCTTATCGGAGAAAACGAGATAAACTCAGGAATCGTTTCCTTAAAAAATATGCTTACAGGAGAACAGAAAAATATCAAACTGAATGAATTAGCAGAGGAACTGAAAAAAGAAACAATCTAAAATCTCACTGAAACATTTTATGCTATTATATAAAAAAGAACACAGGCCTTTAAAGAGCCATGGTTTTGATACCCGATGTCCTTAATTGCTGTTTTTCATTACAGCAAACCCAACCGGAATTTTCCCGGCTTCCTTTTTTATATTAAATATCATTCTAAATCTTTTGTTATGAAACATTTTATTTCTCCAGCTCCGCTAACGTTTGAGATCATTGATACTATTCTACATAAAGGTTATAAATTAGCTCTTTCAGAAGAGAGTAAAAAATTAATTTGTGACTGTAAAGCTTATTTGGACCACAAAATTGCCACTTCGGAGAAACCGCTTTACGGTATCACAACAGGTTTTGGTTCTCTTTGTAAAATCAGTATTTCCACAGCCGATTTAAGTCAGTTACAAGCCAATCTGGTGATGTCGCACGCTTGTAGTATCGGAGAGCCGATATCGAAAGACATCATCCGTCTGATGCTCCTCCTGAAAGCACACGCTCTGTCTTTAGGGAAATCCGGAGTACAGCTGGCAACAGTAGAAAGGATTATCGATATGTATAACCACGACGTACTTCCTGTCGTACGGGAATTGGGTTCTTTAGGGGCTTCTGGCGACCTGGCACCTTTGGCCAACCTTTTCCTTCCCTTGATTAACGAAGGATGTGTATATTATAAAAACAAAATCCGGGAAGCCAAAGAGGTGAATGCAGAACTGGGTTGGGAACCTATCGCCTTAGGGGCCAAAGAGGGCTTAGCACTCTTAAACGGTACTCAGTTCATGAGCGCTCATGCTGTTTACGCCCTATTAAAAGCCTTCAAAATTATAAAATACGCGGATATTATCGGAGCTCTTTCCCTGGATGCCTACGACGGACGTATTGATCCGTTTTTACCCCAGATACAGGCTGCCCGTCCCCATCCGGGACAGATAGAGACAGCCCGCAATGTACGGACCCTGCTAGAGGGATCTGAATTCCAGAAAAAAGAAAAAGTCCGGGTACAAGATCCTTATTCTTTCCGTTGTATGCCCCAGGTACACGGCGCCTGTAAAGATACGGTCCTGTATGTCGCTTCGGTAGTCGAAAGGGAAATCAATTCCGTCACCGACAATCCGACAATTTTCACGGAAGATGACTTAATCATCTCAGGAGGCAACTTCCACGGGGAACCTTTGGCCCTGGTGCTCGACTTTTTGAGTATCGCATTGGCAGAATTAGGGAGCATTTCCGAAAGACGTACTTATCGTTTGATTTCCGGAGACCGAGGTAATTTACCCGAATTTCTTGTCGCAAACCCCGGCTTGAACTCCGGTTTTATGATCCCTCAATATGCCGCCGCCGCTATCGTCAGCAAAAACAAACAACTGTGTACGCCTTGTAGCGTCGATTCCATCCCTTCTTCCAACGAGCAGGAAGATCACGTCAGTATGGGAGGGAATGCCGCGACCAAAACAATAAAGGTTTGCGAAAATGTAGAACGGATACTGGCCATAGAACTTCTAAACGCAGCACAGGCTATTGATTTACAACGCCCGACCAAAACGTCGCCTTATTTGGAAGATTTTCTCCAAGAATTCCGTAGCATCGTTCCTTTTAACAGCGAAGACCGCGTCATGTATAAAGATATCGACGCTGCAACCGAATTCCTGAAGGCTGGTGATTTCCACGCCAATTGAAATGCGAAAATAATTTTTTGTCAGAGAGGCTTCTCTGACAATTCGTTGATTAACGGACTTTCAGTTCTGACTAAAAATGGATTCCGAACAGATAGACCGTTAATCAACGAAAACTCATTCCCCCTATGTTGGATACTCGGACATGTAAAAGTTTTTACATTCAGACAAATTCCTCCTTCCCCTTTCTTTCTAAAATCTCTTTATCATTTTAAATCCGGAAAAAGATATTCCCAAAATAATTCTTTAACTTTATGGAATTATTGTGTTTGCAACATCTTTAAAGAACAATGTCCGTAAAGACAATTCAAAGGCAGATGCAAAACATAAACAATAAAGAATAAACATCATGAAAACAGTACTTTGTTTTATTTTATTATGCATTTCGTATTCAGGTTTTTCTCAAACTGACTGGAAAAAATTATGCGACGAGAAACCGAAAACGGCTTTAGCTAAAGCCGAAAAAATGTATGATCAAGCTTTACTCGAAAAAAACGGTCCGAAATTAATACAAGCCCTTACCATCAGAATTTACTGTCAATCGTTAATCGATTCGGAATCCATTCTCCCTCTTTTCCAGGAAATAGAAAAGCTGATTACGAATTTAAAAAATCCGGTAGAGAAAAGTATTTTACATAGCATCCTGGCAGAATATTATCAAGACTATTACAATCAGCATGCTTATCAGATCAATCAACGTACCCCCCTAGCGAATTTCGTGCCCGAAGATATAAAAGAATGGAGCGGAAATCTTTTTATAGAAAAGATATTCTATCATGCTTTAGCCGCCTTGGAAGCCCAAACTGATCTTGAAAAAACACCGGCCAGTACCTATAATTTAATCCTGAAAACCGGTTCGGATTCGAAACAATTACGCCCGACCCTCTATGATTTTTTAGCTTATCGCAGTATAGAACAACTCCGAAATTGTAATTCCGAAAATATAGCTCGTTTTTTCCCGCAACCTACTCCCTCCCACCCTGATTTTCTATCGGTTATCTCTCACTTTATTTCCATACCACTGGAAACAAAACCTTACGATGTGGTTTCAAATGTCTTTAAAATTTACCAAAACCTATTGAAATTCAGGGTATCTGCCGCTAACCGTCCCGCTCTTTTATTAGCAGACCTAGACCGGTTAACCTACGGACAGGAAATTTTACAAAATGATTCCCTTTATCTCCGCCGCCTGCAAGAATTAGAAAGGGACTTTTCTGACATCCCTTATGTAGTAGAAATTCTTTACGAAGAAGCGCGATTATACTGGTCGAATTCTTCCCGTTCGGATTCTACACTCAGCGAGATAAAAAAAGCCTTATATTATTGTGAGTTGGGCCTAAAAAAATATCCCGACTATGAAAGAATAGGATTATTGAAAGACCTGAAAAATGAAATTGAAAACCCGGAAATCCATGTAAGTCTTTCCGAAATCATTTATCCGAATACCTCCTTTTCCCTGAAAGCTGATTACAAAAATATCACCCAAATAAAACTCAGTATTTCCCGGCTCCAAGAGACAACCCGATCCTATGAACAGAAAAAAAACAATAAAACTCCCCTCCAAACAACATCTATCTATACAAAGTCCTATACCTTACCTTCCGAACCTCTTCAACAAGACACCTCTTTTTCTTTACCAGCTCTCAAAAGCGGTATGTACGAACTCTTGATAGAGGCAAACGGCAAGAAAACGGATAATATGATGTTTATTGTCAACGATCTTTTTACCGCTATTCAAATCGAAAAAAATAACCGGGTTCATTTTATGGTCAGGAATAAACAAAGCGGTAAACCGATCCCTAATGCGACAATTAGTGTTTATGAGGCTTTGGAAAAGCAATATCCACCTTTGGCCCATCTCCTCCCTCTTACTCAGGTAAAAACGGATAAAAATGGAAGGGCTACATTAAAACTGACAAGCGGGAATAAAAAATACAAACAATTTTATTACGAAGTGACGGACATCCAAAATCCGAACAATTACATTTATTCCTATTATTACGATGCTTCTTTCTTTGAAAAGAGCAACGCCCAAATTCAAAATGTAAATTTTTTTACAGACCGTAAAATCTATCGTCCCGGACAAACGGTATTGTTCAGCGGAATCGCCTGGGTTTCCTCTCCGGATAGCTCCATTTTAAACACCGAAAAAACGTATACTATTCAATTCTATCACCTTACCAACAGCCAAAACCGGAAAGAACTAACGGTAAAAACCAATGAATGGGGTTCTTTCAGTGGTAGTTTTGTGATTCCGAAAGAAAGCCTCAATGGCACCTATATCCTTTCCACGACAAATGGTCAAACCCAGATAGAAGTCGCCGAATACAAACGGCCAGAGATAGAAATTCAAATAGATCCTTTAAAAAAACCTTATGCTTTCGGAGACACCCTTCAAATCGACGGACACCTAAAAACATATTCAGGCGTACCCCTAGATCATTCAAAGATCAACTATCAAATCTATCTAAAGCAAACTTATCGGTGGCAAACACCGGAGTCCTCCTCTATAAAAGGACAGTTGAGCACGGACATTGACGGAAACTTCCAACTAAAATTTCCGACAAAAGTCCCTGCGACCCATAACCCTGTCCTTCTGCAAGGTTATTATTATGAAATTATCCTTTCCGCTACAGATTCCAAAGGCGAAACTCAGGAGACAGCCGTTCAGCTTCCCATGAATGTCTCTCCCTTTTCCCTCGAAATCCGTTTTCCTGAATACGTCAACAAAGAAATGCCCATCGCCTTCTCTGTCTTAGCTCGTAATTCTTCAGATTACAAAGTTTCAGAAAATATAAGTTATACCTTTTACAAACTCGCGCCTTTAAACTCTTTGGAGCAGACTTACCATCCTGACAGTATAAAAACAGAGAAAAAGATGGTGGAAGGGGTTCTACTGACGAATATAGATTCGTCCCTGAATTTAAAAACCTGGGACTCCGGAGCTTATGTCATCCTTGTAAGGGGAGGGAATATAGAACATAAAAAAATATTTTATCTCTATTCTCCACAGGACAAACGGCCTCCGATACAAACTTACAATTGGCTGATCCAAGAGAAAACTTCTTGTAAACCAGGAGAAAATGCAGAAATTTTATTCGGCAGTTCTGCAAAAAATGTATACGTACTATATGAATTGTATGATGGTTATCAACTGCTAAAACGGGAATTTCTCCAGCTTTCCGACCAAGTTAAACACTTCAGTATTCCTTACTCCAAACAATATGGTAACACTCTTTGCCTTATGCTTTCTTTTGTAAAAGAGGGAAAATTTTTCAACAACCAGATTGAAATCCATAAAATACAGGCAAACAAAGATCTGACCATACAAACCAAAGTGTTCCGGGATCAATTACAGCCCGGACAAAAAGAAAACTGGGAATTTATCATCCGGGACCATCAAGGTTTACCGGTTACGGCTGAAATTTTAGCAGTCCTGTACGACCAATCGTTGGATCAATTTCTAAAAAACAACTGGTATTTTAATCCTTTCCCCGGCTGGAATAGCAATTATCCCCTTTGGAGAACACCGATGTATCCCCCCACCCCAAGCATTTATATGTCTTTTCCCATACCTTACAAGGCTGTTCCTCCTTTCCAGTTTGACGAATTAAAACTCTATAAACAACCATACGCTTATTATGAGGCTAGGAGTCTCCATTCTCTGGAAGACAGGAATGCCGGTATGCCAATAGCCAATCATAAAGCCGCACTACCGGTATATGCTCAAGATACTGAGCGTTCCGAAACGACAAATTCAGCTCCGGAAAAAAAGCTGACACTTCGGGAAAATTTTCAGGAAACTGTTTTCTTTTACCCTCAACTTGTCAGCAATGACAGCGGGATCGTCCGGATACATTTTACAATGCCGGATGCCACTACCCGTTGGAAATTTATGGCTTTAGCCCATACCCGGTCCTTAAGTCACGGTTTAATAGAAAAAGAAATCACTACTTCCAAACAACTGATGGTGATGCCAAACCTTCCCCGGTATTTCCGAAACGGAGATAGCACAATACTGAAAACCACAGTTAGTAACAGAAGCGGAAATTTACAAACCGGGCAAGTCACTTTAGAACTTTTCGATCCCTTGACCAACCGGGTACAGTTAAGACGGGTGACGGACTTCACTGCAAATCCCCAACAAAATACGACAGTATCCCAAGGCTTTACAGTCCCCCAGAACATATCTGTCATCGGCTGCCGGATTATCGCCTCCACTTCGGATTTCAGCGATGGAGAACAACACTTGATTGCCGTCGTTCCGGACAAAGTTATGCTCACAGAAGCACTTCCTTTTTTTATCAATCAGAAAGGGACTCAGACCTTCCACCTGGACGCCGTCTCTCCTACGAAAGAAGATTACAGGCTTACACTGGAAGTCACTACCAATCCCCTTTGGTACGCCGTGCTGGCTCTCCCCAGCCTGCAACAACCCCAAACGGAGAACATTTCCTCTATCGCTGCAGCCTTCTACGTAAACACAATAGGAAACTATATCGCAACAGCCAATCCCCGCATTGTAGCTGCAATCCAGACACTACAGGCTGAACAGGGGAATACAACAGACTATATTTCGCAGCTAGAGAAAAACCCGGAACTCAAATCTATTCTCCTGGAAAATTCTCCCTGGGTATTAGACGCACAAAATGAAACGGAACGTATACAGTCCCTGGCCCAACTTTTCGATCAGAACCGGCTGCAGCAACTCCAACAGACGGCTTTGCAAAAAATACAAGCATTGCAAGAAGCAGACGGAGGATGGAGCTGGTTTAAAGGCATGCCCTCCGACCGTTTTATGACCTGCAATGTCTTGAATATATTCTCCATGGCCACATTATCCGGAAAAACCGAAGGAGGAGAAAAAGAAAAAATGATGCAAATCAAGGCCTTACGCTACTTGGATAACGAGATCCTCAAAGATTATGAAAAGAAAAACAAAAAACTGACATACAGTCAAATTCTTTATCTATATGTCCGCAGTTTTTACCGCGACATTCCACTGGGAGAAGCCCTGCAAGCTCATAAATATTATATCGGTTTGGCCGAAAAAGAGTGGAACCGGTTTTCTCTTTATGAAAAAGCCTTGACGGCAACGACCTTGTTCCGATATGGAAAACCAGAGACAGCCCGAAAAATTTTGAATTCCTTACAGGAATATGCCACAGTAAATGCGGAACTCGGTATGTTTTGGGCGAACAATAACTCCTCAGGTTATTCCTTGAATTCTGCCATACAGGTCCATACGGCGATTATGGAAGCTTTCCATGAAATAGAAGGAAATACCGCCCATACAGATTTAATGAAACAATGGTTATTGCGTCAGAAACAAACGCAAAATTGGGGCAATACCCCGAGTACAGTCGACGCCATCTATGCCTTACTCCTAACCGGCAATACTCAATTGGACAGTCAAGAACAATTGACGGTTGCATTGGGAAATCAAAAAATAGATATGAACAAAGCCGATCAAATGCTGGGCTATATCAAAACGGTCTATCCAGCCACTGCCATTTCCCCCGATTTATCCCAACTTACCATTACAAAAGAACAAAATACCCCCAGTTGGGGAGCCCTCTATTTACAATATTTCGATCAGCTGAAACAAGTTCAGAAAAAGAAAAAGGACATTCTGAATATCGAGAAAAAACTTTTTATCGAAAAAAATAGTGAATCTGGGCCCCAACTCATTCCTCTCAACACTTCTTTGCAAATCGGAGACAAGGTTGTCATACGCTTAACCGTTAACCTGGACCGGGATATGGAATACATCCATTTAAAAGATTCACGCGCTGCCTGCTTTGAACCGGTACAGCAAATCTCCGGCAATCAATGGAAATACGGAACGTTTTACTATGAAGAAATAAAAGACGGCATAAGTAATTTCTTTATCCGGCATTTACCCAAGGGAACCTATGTATTTGAATACCCGGTATGGGTTAATCAGGAAGGAATTTATCAGGATGGTCTGGCAACCATTCAATCGATATATGCCCCTGAATTCGTATCCCACAGCCGTAGTCAGGAAATTGAAGTCAGATAAAATTTTAAGAAGTAAGAGGGTCCGAACAAACGGTTGTTCGGACCTTCCTTATTAAGATTTTATCACTAGGCGAAAACCCGAACCATGGATATTTTCGATCCGGATATGGGCATCATCTTTAAAATATTTTCTTAATTTCGTTATATATACGTCCATACTACGGGCCGTAAAATAATCATTAGCTCCCCATATTTCATTCAAAGCTTTATCCCGCATTAACAAGCTATCCTGGTGTTCATACAACAACGTTAGCAGATGTGCTTCCTTAGGTGTCAATTTCAAGATATCTTCCCCTTTCGAAATAGTACGCAGCTCTGTATTAAATTCGTATTCTCCGATACGGATTAATTTCAATTTCCCTTCATTTCCTTCGTGCTCGCAACGGCTCAATATAGCCTTTATCTTTAAAATCAATAATTCGGAATCAAAAGGCTTTACAATATAATCATCCGCTCCAATCTCATAGCCTAACTTCATATCCTCTTTTAAACTTTTAGCCGTTATATAGACAAAAGGAACAGAAGGGTCTATTTCCCGAATTTTCTTTCCCAGCGTAAAACCGTCCATTTCAGGCATCATAACGTCCAGGAGGCATATATCGAATTTTTCTTTCCGAAAAGCATTTAATCCTTCATTTCCATTTACACGCAAGGTAACTTCATAATCGGACAATTGAAGGTAAGACTGTAAAACAGAACCAAAACAAGGATCATCTTCTACTAATAATATTTTCTGTGTCATACTGATTATATTAGAATTTTTTAATACATACTCTGTTTAAAAGCGAACAATACAGCTCATCACTCTGTTCCGAAAATAATTTCGACCAAGGTTCCTTTTCCTTTTTTGGAAATCAACCGTATTTGGCCGTTATGCAACTCGACTATGGATTTCACATAACTCAATCCCAATCCAAAACCTTTTACATTATGCAAATTCCCATTCGGAACCCGGTAAAAACGCTTGAAGACTTTTCGCTGAGCTTCTTTGGAAATACCGATTCCCTTATCACTTACCCCAATCACACGCTCATTTCCTTCTCTACGAGTATAAACTTCGATCTCCGGAGCGCCCAGAGAATATTTTACAGCATTATCCAAAAGATTAGAAATGACGTTCAGCATATGTACCTGATCCACATACAAAATAAAATGTTCTACTTCAAAATGGCATTCTAATTTCCCCCCGGTATTCTGTACCTGCAACATAAAATGTCCTACCGCCTCCTGAATCAGTTTGTTCATATCTGTTTCTTCTTTACACAAATGCAATTCGTGCCGATCCATTTTTGCCTGCTCCAATATGCGTTCCACATATTTATTCATCCGGTCATTCTCACTTTTTATCATGGCATTAAAATGCAGCAATTGTTCCCTGTCGTTCAATACCTTTTCTTTCGTAATGGCAGAGGTGGCCAAAGATATCGTCGCTATCGGCGTTTTAAACTCATGCGTCATATTATTGATAAAATCATTTTTTATGACGGACAGTTTTTGCTGCCTCATGATAATCCAAATCGTAATGACAAATACAAACAACAAACCAAAAATGCAAAAGCCGGAAGCTAAAAACAACCATCCCATATTTTCCAGAATAACCGACTGCACAGATTTAAAACTCACTCCCAGGTAATAATCTTTTTTCACGTAATCATAAGGGAATAAATCTACATAATAAAAATTCTGCAATTCTTTATTCTTGACCTTATCCAATATATCTTTTTTAGTCAGTATTTCATAAGTAAAAGGAAGACGGATGTTGTACCCCCGGAAATATCCGGTCATCAAACTCTGGAGATCAACGCTAGCCAGCCTTTTCTGAATAGAGACATTCTGAGGATCTTTTTCTTTCACCAAACGAATCATAAACTCCTTCAGTTTCTCATTCAGCAGCGCATAAAAATTGGCAGAAGAAACGGAATCTACCGGAGTAAACCCTGTCGACTTTATCGCTTGTACAATAAGTTCCTGACTACTCATTTTTCTAGCCCCCGATTGAGGTAAAGCATTCCAGTGTCCCGATAGAAAAGAACGGTCCTCCTTAAAACGATTAACATTATTATCGAGAAAATCGAACAGATAAGTAGAAGGCCAAGTAGTATTTCCTCCCGAAGAGGAAATCAGCTCGTTATAATTCCGTATCTCTCCTAACTGTTGCTGCATTTCCAGCAAATATTTCATATAATTAATTTCCTCCACCCGGTTTACGACCCGGTTCAGCACATCGTATACCCTGGATGAAAACTTATATTGCCGTTCCCGTATTGCATACTTTATCCATATCCATTGTACTATGACAATAGCGGAAAAAGCCGTTATCATGAAAATCAGCAATATCCGGATAATTAATTTTTTTATCATGTTCCGACACCTGAATACAGAAAAGGTCAAGCCCCCTCTTCACACAACCTTCTTTTCGCTTGATTTTGTAAAAGTAATATTATTTGTCTAAAATAAAAAACGGGGTACCCGGGCAGGTACCCCTAAAAACAACTAAGTAATAAAAACGGGAAAACAAAACCACTCACGTGGTTTATACTTATAGCAATTTTTGGGCCAATAATCTATAAATATTACTTTTTTTATTCATTATTTTCATCTCCCTAAATAAACTATCCTGACATTCAACCTCATCCCCTAATTCATCCCACAGTAAAAACAAAGACAGTTCATGTGTTGGATTTGCTTGTATCGTCTTTTTTATATATTCTTTTTTATATCGTTTGCACCGGTCTAAATTCCGATATAATTCTTCCAATGTTTTTCTTTCCGATTCCGTTTTTTCCTGGCGTCCCTCCAGTACTTGGATCTTTTCCCGCAATTTCTGAGCAGGTATTTCATATTTTTGGTTCAATATTCTATACACCACCTGATATTCCCGCTCCAATTCTCCACTCTCTATCCGGATCTTACTGCTATCTTGCTCCTCTTTCCCTAAGCAGACAATTTCTTTGGAGTCCACGATAAAGAAAATTTTCTTCCCCCCTATTTCTAACCCCACTTTTGCCGGCAGTTGTAATTCATCTGTTCTAAGATCGATTATCCCCTTCTCCACACGCTGGACAGCCAATAACAGAGTATCCCCATTTTCTGCAGATAAACCATATAAAACTACCGTATCTCCCACCAGCTCTCTACACTCTCCCCCTATTCTAATTTCATTCGGGCTACAGGCATTCAAAAAAAATATGAATAACCCTATCCGTAACCCAAAACTTTTCATTATTCTTTACTTCTGTCTTACAGGTTTTCCCTTTTAAGGAAATCTTCAGACAAATATATAAAAGTTTTAAAAAAACAAAAAGTAAAAGCTAAAAAATATCAAATAAATTTGTTTAAAAGTGTTCTGATATCTCCGGAAGGACGGGGAGCATTGGAATCAATAATACTTCCGTCGGGGGCAATCAGTATAAAACGAGGCACGCTGATGATCATATAATCTTTACTAAAGATGTTTTTATCTCCTACAATAGCCTGTATTCCGCCATAGTGATTTTTCTCCAGTAAGCTCACCCATTGTCTCTTTTCGGATGCCTCATCGATGGAAACAGACAAAAATCTTATATTTCTCCCTTTATATTCCTTCAGCAAACTATCCACATAAGGTAATTCCTTTTTACAAGGACGACACCAGCTCGCCCATACACTCAGGTAAAGATAAGATCCTCTAAAATCCGACAAATGTATACCCTTCCCTTGGGGACTGAAAACTTTAAAATCAGGAGCCTGTTTACCGGGTAATAATTTCTCAAAATGTCCGACTACTTCTTCAATATATTTCCGGCTAGTCGGATCTGTACATTCTCGCCGAAAAATTTCCAGCAAATACTCGGCACCATCCACGCCATTATTCTCCCAGATATACCGATCAACAGTTTCTTTCAGTAAAAAATTCCGGACGTCCTGGCGGTCAAAATTCGCCATAACATAATCGGCTAAGCCGGTGGTATAATCCGGTCCTGTAGAATAATTATTTCCTCCTTGGGAATAAGCATAGTCCAATAAGAATTTCCGGTAAGCTTTGGTCACGAACAACTGGTGGTAATTCAGAGAAAAAGTCTCCAGAAATGCTCTAAAAATTTTACCGGGTTTATAATTTGCTGAATATTGTTGTTTATAAATCGGGTAAACCAACAGACGTTCTCCTACGGAATAACGGATTCTCTGCATTTCTAATTCCGTGAAATCCTTATCAAAATTTTTCGCCTTCAGCAACTCTGTCTTTTCGTCAATTAAAGTTTTCAATTTATCGACAAAAACCTCTTCATCCAATGCATAGAAATCCTTATCGAAATACACTGCCATTTCCTGTTCCTTCAAATAATTGTTAATTCCTCCCAAACTTCCACTGAAATTGAGGGAACCAGAAATGTTCAGTAAATTCATATTGATGGTTAAATCCTCTCCGGGCCTCAAATAAATATCCCAGATATTTGATCCAAATGAAGCGAATGCACTTTTTACCAGATTGATTTTTCCCGAAAAAAAACCATTTTCGTCTAAAAGGAAAGTGTAAACACTATCGTCTACCCACACTGTCGCTACAGAATCCCCGTTTTCTATTCTCCCGTTTATATAGACAAAATCTTTGCGGACGCATGAAAATGACAATAGCAAGATAATTATTGTCCCAAATAAATATTTCATCAATTTTTCCCCGTTTTTATATGAACAAATATAAAAAAAGAGAGCTTTATTTGATGTTAAAAAAAATATAATAAAAAAGGCAGCCTTTTCGAAGACAGCCTCTTTTTTGATAACGCATTGTAAATCAAACGTTGTTATTTGGCAGAAACCCGAATCTGTACATGTAGGGGTACATGGACGGGGTTAATACTTAAAAATCTTGTCCGGCAAATATAGCACTAAATTTCGGAGTTTACCCCTCGTGAAAGGTGTTTTTTGCGAAAATCTGTATATACAGAGATAAGTGCCGGATAGGGCGTATCCTTAAAAGACTACACCGGAACTCAAACCATGGATTTGGTTGGGGCTCCGGTGTTTCTTTTGGAAATATTGAGTTGAAAATGAAAAGTCATGCGTCTTGTGAGATTTATGATTGCGATAATCATTTGTCCGGTTCTTCCTTTTCTATATCAGGATTATCAGAAGCCGAAAGGTAGGGCGTGTCATCAAAATGAAAGTCTTTGCAAGGTGTAAATTGAATGATTTTTTTTGTCCTTGCCCATTTCTCTTTGGCCCGTATTCATGTTATAAAAAAAAGTTCCTTTTTTATGTTTTATGGTGAAACGACCAAAATTATTCAGATGAACTTCCTCATTATGGCTTAATACTTCCAATATGGTGTTTAATGCCGGATCTATTATTGATACTAATTCCCATTTCGGGTAATTAATCCCTTGTTCCTTCATTTTAGAGGAAACTGCCTCAATAAATTGCTTTTTATTCATTCGTTGTTATTTTAGCGTTTACACTTTGTTGCCGATATAGGGGAAGCACTGCCTCTTAAATGAAAGGATACTTCCCCTAATATTCCCTGATGCCACCTCTTTTGTCCGGGATATACCGAAGGGGGATTAGTTTCCGTTCTCCGACTGGGCGGTTTCCCTCGGTGCGGAAGATGCGGGAGCAAAATTATTTTCAAAAGCGGCAAATCGCTCATCCAGTATTTCCTTCTGTCGTATGTGATCTCTTTCAATTAGGAAGGCATATTGAATGCTATTATAGACAAATTCCTTGATTTCTTGATACGAGAATCCATAGCGTAATGCCAGCAAGGTATATTGTTCGGTCAGCGAGGTACGCAAAATCCCCGGGTCATCGGTGGAGATAATCAAGGGAACACCTGCCCTATGGTAAAGAGTAATGGGATGTTCTTTGCCCTTCACTCCGAGAATAAATTCATTACTGGTCAGATTAATTTCTACCGGAATATCCTTATCTTTCATCGTCTGTAACAAATCTTCGCTATTTTCCTCAAAAGGCAAATCCACACCGTGCCCTATACGCTTAGGGTTGGCTATACGGATGGCGCGGTCTATGTGATATGTCAGGTGTTCAGGACGGACCAGGCCAATGGTCAGTTCTCCGGCATGGAGGGAAGTGGGAACTTGATTCTTGAACCTGGCGGCAAGCGCCTTGAACATTTCCATGTGCAGGCGATAACACAGCATTGATCTCTCTCCATCTTCTGCGGCAACGATGTTGCATCCTCCAAGCAATCTAGTAAAGTCATATATATAGGTTCTATGCACTACATACAGTTGAGCGAATACTTTGAGGGGTTCCCCGCCACGTGAAGCGTATCCTTGATAGGTACATTTCAATTTAGTTGTATCGCAATTCATGTGATTGCTTATTTTTTTACTTTCTATCTCGATATTAAGTATAAATTTCAGATAGTCATCAGCAGCGGTTCCTGAATTTTTGTCAAACAGATCAAGAATATCATTCAGCGTAGCCTGAATGTCTGTATAATCCCCATCCGTTACATATTGTTCCAGGGTATTTTTATAAGTCTCGTAATCTTTTCCTAAGAAACAATCTGCGGGGACGTCGGGAGAACCTGCCATCACTTCCAAATATTGCACATTTTCTTTGAGGGCTCGAACCTGAAGTTTGTGCATCAAATAAACAAGATTGTCAATATCCGAGGTCAGTGCCGAGAGCAGACCGAAGGTGCCGAAGAAGTATTCGTCGGGACCGAGGGGATATTTATAAGGCTGGAAGTTGCGGATACTCCATTTGTCGATAAGCTCCATGCGGTGGTTGTGCAGGTCGTCCATGTCTTTAGAGAGCTGTATAATGGTGCTTTTCCCGCTTGTCGGCTTTTCTTTGTAGAGTTTGCCCGTCTCCAGATCAACGTACATTTCCTTCTTGGCAGCCAGCTCGAAGTAGGTTTCGGCATAGGCGGAGCCCGTGAGATGGTTGTGTATATCTCCACCTTTGGGCATGGCGGTGAAAAACTGTCGCAACGCTGCATGGTTGTATCTGATACTCTCTAAATATTCTGATACGGAAGTCCCATTTTTTATTGTGTTCATAACGATTCGTTTTTAAAAGTTATTAATCTGTGAATTATCCCGCCTCCTCCATGTTTCCCCTTTTTTGAGAAGCGGATTCTAAGTAATATTTATGCAATATCTGTTGTCGGTCGATTCCTTATTCTGCTATACCTTTAGCAGAGTCATTCACTTTGGGTTGCCACTTTCCATGTGGAAATATGTCGGAAACTCCACCCTGTCCCCCTTCCACCCAAAGAGCGGAAGGGAAACGGGAGAGGAATATTCACAGTTACTCTATTCCGCGTACACCGGGCCTTTATCCACTGTAATCCACGGGGTGATGGTACCCGTAGCTTTCACGCCAGTGAGGGTGAGGATTACCTCATACACGTAGTCGGAACCGGAGGCGAATTCTGCGGCATCCACGATCCAAGTGAAGGTTTGCTGGTGGACGGTGAACGTTACCGTTACAGCCCCGTTGGCATACTTGGCGGGGATGATGATGGCATCGTAGGTAGCCAGATAACCGCCTCCGATGGTGGTGTTGGTTTTACGGGCAGTGAACGGGGCCACTGCCGAAGGAGTGCCTATGGAGCCGTCTCTTACGGCAAAGGTGGTAGCGGTGTTCATGCCGGTGATGGTGACTACCATGCCGTCGAGGTCGACAAGGGCCGTGTTGGCTGCTGCCTTGATGTTCATCGTGAGGCGGGCGAGGCGGTGGCTGAAGGTCAGCGGGATATTGTTATTGTAGTTCTTGTTGTATCCCTCGCCGTTGTTGTCGGCTTTCGCCCACATCATGTCGAAGTCGGGCTGTTTGGACTGGTCGGTGGTGATGACGTCTATCTTGCTATCCATGTTTAGCCCGTCCGTGTAGGGGTAGTAGGCGATGAAGTCTACCGGGTCGTTTTCATCCAGCGGGTAGTAGATTTCGTGGCCGGAAAGGGGCAGAAAGAGACTGCCGGTAGAGACGGTGAACTTCTTGTTCGCGGCATACGTCCCGGCAATGTTTGTTTCCTTGTTCTTCAACATGAACACGCCGATAGCGTCGTACTGCTGCCAGTTGGTGCCCGTCGCGCGGGTTTGCGGCGTGGCCACTGCTTGCTCGCCTATGCCGGCAGTGAATTGGATAGGCTGCGGGCCGTCCGGCGTGATGTCGTCATTTTGGTTACATGATACCATTGTCATTACTGCGACAAAGGCAATCGCTACTGATGATAGGATCTTTTTTGGTTTCATAATTTATTCCCTTCTTTGATTAATTAATTAAACTATCTATTTCGATCTCTTGTTTTCTATTTTTCGTGCGGCAGGCTTACTCGTTGAAGACGATGCGGAAGTTGGCAGGGAGCGGGTGAATTTCGCCACCTTGCTCCAAGCCAATGAGACACCATCCGTCAACGGCGCATCGATAAAGAGCTGCCCCTCGTGGTTTAGCCTGAAAATACGGCTGCCTGCGACGAACTCCTGCGACGGGACGAGCGCACGGTAGGTGTAGCTCGTTGTATTGGCAGGATCTTCCACACGCTGCATCCGGATGGCTACCGGGTCATTGTCGGTAGCGGCAGGCTTCGCCTCGGATTTGCTATTGCATAAGTTTAAGTTTACCGTTGCTTTTGCCCGAGCCATTAGGCTCACTTCCAGTTCGCCGTTCGGTCCGCTGCCCTTCAGCGTTCCCACGGGCACGTTCACCTGAACTAACGATAGCGCGTGGTGGAACGTCAGCTTGACCGTCTCGCCTCTTTTGTTGCCGTTGGCATCAGTATTCGTTATCAGCAGGTCGGAAAGGTTGTAGTTCGATTTCTCCCCGGTCGCATTGCTTTGGTCGGTTTTCACCGCGAAAGCAAAGGCGGTAGGGTCGGTGGCCGCTGCATCGTAGGGGTAGTAGGCGAAGAAGCACATACGGTTATTGGCGGAAAAATCAGCAAGCGTAGGCCACCAGGCATCACCCACCCATTTACCACTTGTGTAGGTCAACTTCACGTTATGGAGCGGGTTGCCCGACTGTTCCAAAGTAACAACGGGATTGTTCGGATTGACTAACATGGCAAAGACGCCTAGCTCGTCGCCCTCTTCCCAGGTGCTCTTGAACTGGCCGTCGGTGCTGGTCGCCACGCGGGTCTGCGGCCCGGTAGCATCGGTCAAGCTCTGCGGCCCGTCAGCGTCGGTCGGGACAATGCTGATGTCGAAAACAATCTTCCCTTCCTCGTCGGGAGTGTTGCCGCCCGTGTTGTCCGGGGCGAGGTCGTCGTTGCTGCACGCTGTCAACATAAGGGCCGGAAGCGCCGCGAGCACCAGTAACCGCAAAGGCATGGCTGCAAGATACCGCCGCCATCCACTGTGTGTAATCATACTTTTTGCTTTCGCTCCTTCGTCGCGCAAATTACTCACGTTCGGCAAAGACGGGCAAGCCCGTCTTTGCTCTCTCTTAATCGTAATTTTCATATCTGTCTATTATTTATTGTTGTCGATTATTGTTGTTATCTCATGCACGGCTTAGTTGGCCACTACCGAACCGCCCTTGACGGGTGTCCAATCTTTGATGGTAGCGGTAAATCCCGCGCTCGTCGGGGTTTCCACAACTTTTCCTCCCAGCGCAAGTGGGGTTTTCTTGTCCTTGTTGAAGTCGGCAAGCTCCGCCGTCAGGTCGCAGCCCTCGATGCCATCGGCATCGGTGAGCCATACCGCTCTGGGAGTATCGTCCTCAAAGTATATCTGAGCGTGTAGCCTCTGCCCCGTGCCTGCCGCACCGAGCAGCCGCACCGTGGCAGCCCATTTCCCGGCGTTTGCACCGTCGGCAACCTTCGCGAAGGTCAGCGCCACGTTCTGCGGTGTGCCGTGCGTGCCGTTGTCCATATCGAGTGTCGAGGCGGCTCCGGAGAGGTAGCCCTCTATGTGTACTATTCTGTCCGTCGTTCCTCCCGTCGGCTCGATAAAGAGCGTCAGTTGGCGCACTTGCTGTTGCATGGCGGCGGTCAATTCATAGTCGGTATCTGCCTCTATCGCGGCATCCTGCGTGGAGGTGAACAACCAGCCCGGCATTTCCTGCACGAACTGTCCTACACCGTCCACATTCCCCGATACTTGAGCAACGGTAACCGTAGCTTCGTTAATGGAAATATGCTCTGGTGTGTTGTAAACACGAAGGTGGTAACTGCCCGGCTCGAAAAGGTGGTCGAGCGTGTTTGTAGCATTGTTCACCTTCTCTGAATATTCATTGACCGCTACTGTGTAACTTGCCGGAATGTCTATCCCGGCAGTACGGGCGCTCCAGTCCGTAGTAAGGGTTATTTTCCCATTTTCGGGGTGATCGGTGTTGTAAATGGGGTCCTTCACGTCGCAGCCCCAAAGCAGCAGCAGCGTTCCCGCGCAGAAGATTGTAATTGTTGTCTTCATTCTCATATATCAGATTTTTAATTGTTCTTTATTTATGACCGCCTATTGTCCAAATCAGGTTGATACCTACCTGCGTCGGCCCCCAGAAGTTCTTTGTTTTATCCCTGTCCTTGTAGACACGCACTCCGTTGGTCATCCCGAAACTGTCGTATTCAGAACGGACGTAGCCCAAACCGAGATTGAAATCCACAGAAAAACTGCGAGAGAGGTAAAGCTGATAGCCCACGGTCAGTCCCGCGCTCCAGAGCGAACCCTGATAGCCGGTATCTTTTGACAGGATATTACCTACCATATACTTATATATATTATATTCGCCGTAGCTGCCTGACACGCCCGCGTAGAAACGCTTATCGTGAAGCAGATACCAACGCACTTCGGGGTTAAGCAACCAGACTTTCATCGTCTTGCCCGTTTCGCCTCCCCACCATGCCAGGCTACCGTCCAGTTTTACACCGATATTAGGATTTATGCGCCATTCCACGCCGAGTGTCGGCAACAGCATCGCGTCGTACAGCACGTTCGTCCGCACGGCGAAATGGTAAGGTCTTACGGGCGCGGGAGTCTCCGGCACGGTTTCCGTCACAGGCGCAGCAGGCTGTTCTTTCGCCGTCGGCTGTGGTTCGGGCTTGGTTTCAGTGCGGGTTTCCGTCTTGGGTTCTTCCTTTACTACCGGCTTAGTCGTCTCTGTCTTAACCGGGATGCGCAGCGTCACCACTACCACATCTTTATCCCCATTGTATGCGGTAGCGTAGTTGGCCGTGATGAAGTCACCCTCTTTCAGCCCCTTTTGGGTAATAAGCTCCGATTTAACACGGTTTGCCCGCAGGTAAGCCGTATGCAGGTTCGCTTTCTCCGTGGCACGCGAAGCGCAGTAGCCGTCCACGCGGATAGGCAGCTCGCCGGCTGTTATCCGGTCGTGGTATTCATCCACCAGCGAGTAAAGGCGTGTCAATTCGGTTTCATTGCCTTTGAGGACAAACATATCCTTGCCAGGCTGAAAACGGAACGTGACGATTTTACTGTCCGCATCTGACGTGGCCGATTGGCCGTAACCTGTTGCAGCCGTCAGTATAAGAAGAATTAAAAATGTAAGATGTTTTTTCATACTTATCTATTTTATTGGTTTGTCATTATTCTGTTCTGAGATTTCCGCGTCCCTCGACAAGTTGGAAAGGAGCACCTTTTCGATTGTTGCTTTCTCGATGCGGACACGCTCCAGTTCGCGTTCTATGCGATACCGGTCGCCACCAGCGACAAAGCGGCGACAATTAGCGCTAATATGATTATTTGTTCTTGCATACCAGTATTTTATTTTGTAGATTATTGTTTTCATTTGCCCGGTATATAGTTTTCTGTACTGAGCGGCAGTAACCGGGCATAGACTGCCGGAAGAATCGGCACCACGGCACACAAAGGAGCGTTCCCCATAACAATATCCTTACACGGGCGAAGTATCCGGCATCATGGAAAGGTATGGGGAAAACGAAACGAGTTTGCAAGTTCGGGGCTTCCCTCTCTTGCAAACTCGTTGATAAATAAGTATATTGACGCGCGTTAGCGGCGGTGGCAATGTGTGTGTGTGTGTGTGTTAGCAAAGTTTTCCACTTTGCCAAATAAAATCATATTTTTAACACTACAATTAGACATATTTCTTTCACTACACACCTTTATCAGTGCATATCCCCGGTCACTTGTTCTACCGGCTGGCCATTGATTATTGATATATTTTTTTAACATCATCTTCATTCTCTATCTTGCATCGCACGAAAATAATCTTTATTCTTTTTCTCTTGATGAAACAAAGTTAGCGATGGATTTTCGCACTTTAATGCAAAAAGGTATATATTTCATATATCAAAAAGTAAAAAGAGGGCATTTTTGTCCGTCTGCTTGCAAATTTGGTGTCCGCCTGCTTGCAAACGGCTGTTTTTATCCCTTTTGAAGTGATTTTTCCCCGTTTTCAGACAATGGTGTCTTCTATTTTTTATCTTTGCCAAAGACACACTTATAAGATGGAAAAGCCTTCATTGCTATTATTATTCGTTTGCATGGTGCCGTTGTTTACAGCACTGACGGGAACTATTATCGAAGCCATTTCCCTGCAAGACAGCGTGACCGTCCGTGAGAAAAAAGTCAAACAAATGCTGATGTGCTATTTCCTTTCTTTCGTGGGAATAGGTTCCGGGGTATCTACCGGGTTGGCCGTACCGGAAATCGCCGTGTACTTGTGGCCACTAACGGTTTTGTCGCTCAACATTGCTCCGGTCCTTTATTACCGCTCCGCTGTTATTCTCACCGATACCGGAAACAAAGAGAGCCGGTTTATCAGCCCTCATTATTTATTCCCGGTTTTATCAGGGGTGTTTTGCCTATTGCTTACCCTATGTCTTCCTGTTGATACCAAGCTGCATCTGCTTTTGGGAAGTAATGTGGATGGATACACGATGGCATGGGTCGTGTACCGGAGTGTTCCGGTGATCCAGTTCGTACTTTGTGCCATTTATATGTCACTTGCAGTTCGTATCCTAGCAACCTGTTATCAAAACAACAAAGAGAAGAACCCGGAATTATGGAAAAAATGGCTTCAACTCTCATACACGCTTGCGCTGTTGGCGGCAATATGGTCGGGTGCTTTTTCCCTTACCTTTTGGACACAGACCGGCAAGTGGGTACTCCCCATTGCCGCTACCGCAGCTTGGGTGCAAGCCATGTATCTTTGTTGCTTCACGTTCAACCGGCGTTCCCTGATCTTCCTTCCGCTTTCCATTTCCCCTGTTCCGTTGCAAATGCCGTCTGTCGAACAGTTACCGGCAGAGAACCCCACGGGACGGAACCAACGATTTACCCGCTGGAACCGGACGGGTGATCCGATGGAAGTGGAGGTAGCTCCGCTGAACAAAAAAATATTCGAGCAATACGTCGTCGGCAAAAAAATGTTCCTCAACCCGCATCTCCGGCTGACCGACCTGATGGAAGTATTCAATACCAACCGTAGTTATCTTTCCCGGTTTATCAATGATACTTACGGCTGTGGCTTTAACGGCTACATCAACCGCCTGCGGCTCAAAGAACTGGAACGTCTGATGAAGCTACCCAGCAACCGGGGGAAGACCGTTACCAAGTTATATCCCAAAGCCGGTTTTGGCAACTATCAGGTGTATTTGAGAATCCATCGGGAAGTTCGTGGTAACGATGTTCCCCGAACTTCTGACAAACCTAATCATCCGGACAAGCCATGATGACGAAAGAATTTTTGCAGTATGCCGGTTTTTCAGCGCCGGTTATCTCATCGTTGAGTTGTTTAGTGATGCTGTACCTCTACCGGAGACGCCACATCCAGCCGGAGGAGAAACCGCTTTACCGGCTGTTAATGGCTTACTTCGGAACGGTCGGCATACTCTGGGTGTGCTCGATGGTTTATGTCTATTGCCCCGTGCTCTATACCCGCATCAACCTGATATATTATATCGGGCTATTCTGGGGGCAAGTCGTGTTCTACCAGTTTATCTATACCCTTACCCGCCATCCAGGTGAGCGGGGATTTTCGCCGGTACATTATCTTGTTCCTCTGGTGATTGTCGGCGTGTTTGCCGTGTGGTCGGCTTTTGTACCTTTCGATGTGCAACTCCGTATCGTTACTTCCCGTGGAGAGATTGTACCGGGATATGAAGCCTATTCCCATCTGTTTACAGCCCGGTTACTTTTCCGAGGTATATGGAATATTATCTATACTGCCCTGGCATGGTGGCGGTTGCTGGGCTACCGTAAGAGTGTATCCGACTACTCGGCCAATGCTGACCGCTCATCATTATCTTGGGTAACACTCTTGCTGGCCATTTCACTCAGTCTGGTACCTCCCTCGTTGCTGTCTGCCCTCTATTCCAAGCAGGTATTGATTTCGTCACTCCTGCTGTTGGTTCCACAAATCATGCTTGTGGTGCAACATGCCATTGTTTGTTACAATATGGCAGTAGGTAATTTCATCGTTATCTTTTACCCCGAAGAGACGGAAGAAGAAATCGATACAGAAGAGCAACAACCGGATGAAAACCAGGACGAGTTGGAGCAAAAACGCAGAAAATTCGAGCGGTACATTCATAAAACGCGCCCGTATCTGAACCCGGAATTGAAAATCACAGACCTGGCGGTATCCATGCGGACCAACCGCTGTACGCTTTCCCGTTTCATCAACCGGCAGTTCGGGATGAATTTCTCCCAATATATCAACCAACTCCGTCTTCAGGAGCTGAAAACGCTACGGAATGATCCGGCATGTGCGCGACTAAGCGACGAAGAACTCGCCTGCATGTCGGGCTTCTGCAATTTCCGGGGTTATATACGGGTGAAAAAGATGTTCGGGCAAGAGAAGAAAGAACAGGAAGCGGTTAGCCGGAAAGCGGTGCAGTCCCATTCGGAAAATAAAGAATAATCGAGAACTCAAATCATTATGGATACTTACTACAACGATTTAGGCATCTTTCTGTATCACACACCCATAGTCTGCGCGTTTGCCGCTGCATTTGTATTACTCATCAACCGCCACCGTACACACTCCCAGGGGTGGCTGGCAGTTGTCTTTATCACGTTAGGTCTGGGCATGACTGCCAGTTTCATGTTCGACCGTTACCTGACCAGCAATCATAGGGAAATCATGCGCCCGGTAAATTTCATTACTTCACTGGCGTCATCTGCGGCAACCTTGTTTTATTTTGTCGCCCTGATGCAGCCCCGGCGATTGACGAAGAAGTTTATCGGGTTGTTTTGCGGCGCGTGGCTGGCCTTTTCACTGGTCGTTTGCTTGCCGGATGTGTTGTCGGTCCATTTTCACCCGTTGCGGGACGTTTCCGCCATCAGCCACTTTTCATCCCTGGCGGTTGTCTGGCGCATTATTATCGACCTTTGCGTAATGGGATTGGACATCTGGCTTCTTTGGTTTATATTGAAAATGTACCGCGAGCACCGTCAATTCGTCAGCGAAAACTATTCTTTCATCGAGGGCATCAATCTCTCGTGGATAAAGATAATAATTGTTACTTTCGTAGTGCTTGGCGTACTCGACATTTTATGGACGGTTAATTCCGCGCCCGCTTTCAAGATGTTTTTCCATATCTTTTCGTTTATCGCTATCTGGGTGATTTTCTGGTTTGGTTTCCGTCAGGAAGAAATCTCGTATCCCGATCTTCCCACGAATGATTGGTCGAAAGCAAAGGAGGAAAAGATGCAATCGAAAGACAGGATGACAAGATTAAAAGCCGACCTGCTGGAATATTTCGACAACAAAAAGCCGTTCCTAAACCCAGAACTCTCCTTGCAGGATGTTGCCACGGCCCTCGGTGTAAGCCAGTATGTCCTGTCCCGTTTCATCAATAAAGAATTCGAGGTGAATTTCTACACGCTCATCAACCGTTTCCGTATAGATCATGTGCTCCGCTTAATCGAATTGAATAAAAGCACCTTCAACAATGACGCGCTACTGGCTGCTTCCGGTTTCCGTAGCCGTACCGTTTTCTTTAACCAGTTCAAGGAGAAAACCGGTTGTACCCCGCAGGAATACATAGAGAAAAAAGAGAAAGTGGTTACAAAAAGAGGAAGAAGCAAAAAAACACCTCCTCCTATTATTTAATATGAACAATGGCAGCCGGAATAATCATTCCCGGCTACCACAAATATTGTCATAACTTACCTACAAAGACTTGAAAAAGATATAGGATATTTCAAAACGAATATCTTGTGCATAGTGGTTTGATATGTATTTATATGATTCCGATTTTATTTTTGCCATACGATTAAAAAATTAAAATGCATCTCCGGACTTCACAGCAGGGAAAAGCGGAGTTCATATTAACAATCTAAAATCAATCAATTTATTTTTCATTGAAATCGGCAGGAGTTTCACCCCAAGGCCGGTTGTCCCAGTGTATAACCTCGATGTCTTCCCGTTGCCTGATCAGGTTAATCACTCCGGCTAAGGTACGGCTGGAAGCACTTTTTCCGTCTTTGGGGTCAAAGGAAATAGTCTTTAACCCAAAGGTAACCGTAACCTAGTAGATACTTTTGGGTATAATCAGAGTATCTACCTGCGCGTTGAAAAGTATGGGTGTTGCCGATACTACCACATACCCCGAACCATTGTGCATGGCTTTCAACTCAACGGCGTATAGTTTGTTTGGTTGTACTGTGCCCTTGAGTTCCTCGGAAAGGACACATATTTTTTACCAAAACGGGAGTCCTTACGAACACCCATCAATTTTTGAGTCTTGGAGTGACGGGATACAAAACCTATCAGCTCACCTGTGGACTCCGACTGCGCAAATTTAATCTGCGTTTTTTCTACTGTCATTTTAAGTCATCTGTTGCATCTTTTTTCTTTCAATTCACAAACTTGTTTTCTTTCAATTTTTATTCTAACGAAGAGCAAAATTAGAGTATTTACGGCAACTTGCCAAATATTTATTGCGCTTATTTTCTGCATGTTACGGGTGATATATACAGAGAACAAAGGGGTTATCGCTGTATATATTCAGAGGTGGTAAAATGGGTATAACGTTCGTCCGTTGTGGAAGTTCGCCAACACTTCCAATATCTATATGTGGGACCTGCCTTTGGATTATAGGGATAAATATCATTTTCTTCAAGGTAGAGGATGCCTTGTTGGGTCGAGGTATTGTATTCTGTACAACCATCGGGAAGATTTGGGTTGGGCTGGAGATACTGTTGTTCGAGTGCCATTCCATAAACAAAAAGGTTTACGAGCCGAACGTCTGGATCAACATCGAACTGACGGGCATATCTGGCAAAATCGTATATGTCAGTGTGAAAGAAATCGTGATTGAAATGCTCCGGTGCTTCTTGCAACAGTTGTTTTTGCGCTTTTCTAATAGGTTCCCGGCTCTGAATTTCTTTCAGACGTTTTGGAGTCACGGTGTTTGTAGTGTACCAAACCAGTTCAAAACCGACCCTGGTAGAATCGGTCAGGTATTGACGGTCGTAACATTCCCTTTGTTTCATATTACTAACGTCCATAGGGTCTTCCTTGGGGCCGACACATTCTTTGACCAGTCCGATAATCACAATGAGTAAAATCATGGATGTGGTTCCTCCGAGCAGTCCGACTAATAGACATCCTTTGTTGATAGCTTCGACTAATTTATTCATCTTCTTTTATGGCTATATCGGTGATATAATTACCAGAAATATCCCGCATTTCGGATATACAGACGGCATATCCTTTGTCGAGCAGGAGATTTGAGTATTCTTCCTGTTTTTCCTGTGGGAAAATGGCCGTCATCATGTCTTCTCTGACAGACACTTCCAATTCGAGTTCACGAGCTATAATTTGCGTATCTTTTTCGTAGGCTTCGAAGTTGTCATCATTGTGGAACAGGATAATGGTATCTTTTCCCCGCCGTTCTTTCATTATAGCGAAAACTTTTTTAATGCTATGCTTTTTCATTTTTGGGCTGATTGATTTCTTTTGCTATGCAATTGTCACAAACACCTTTTCTGGGAGTCCCCTTGTACTTACTGATGCCTGTTCCGCAACGGATTCAAAATTTTTCTTTGTTACTGACAGTGGCATAGATGATATGCTCGATACCGCTTTTGGATATATCATATTTTATCATCAATGCCGAGATTATCTGTTTTTTCTGGAATTTTCCTTCTTTTACAGCATCTTGAAATTCCCTCTCAATGAGTATCCGGTCAAACGACCCACCGTAACAGACTACATCAGACTAGTGCTTCCCTCTTTAAAAGGTTTAAATAACGCTAAACCTGTAATTGCTAATCTCCATCAATATACATAAAAACAGAGACTTACATCGATTATTGATGTAAGTCTCGTAAAGTAAGGCTGCCTGAAAAGACTGCCTTTTTTTAATATTCGTTAAGAATTACTGTACAATCGTTTTGAATTCGCCGTTTTCAAAATATTTAGCAAATTCCATATCGGTCTTAGCCAAGCCTTTCATCGCAGCCTCTTTATTACAAGCCTCTTTCAGATTGGTAAGTACCATATTAGCATCATTATTTCTGGCGCCAATAACAGCCTTTAAATAAGAAGCTAAAGCGGAATCATCCTTGCCTTCATTTAATTTCTTCAAAGCTTCACTGTTATTGCCATTTAAAATATTAGCCAAAGCAGCATTTACACAATTACAGTTTCCGAAATAATCTACAGCAGCCTTATAGTCACCTTTTTTAATAGCAACGATACCTTTATTGTAATTTACTTCGTTTCCAACGCCTGTAGCAGCACCGAATAATACTTCAGCTTCCTGAATATTTCCGTTTTTCAATTCTACTGCACCTAAATTATTTTTCACTACTTTATTATTAGCGGACAAAGCATCGGCTTTCTGTAAATCGGCTTTAGCCTCTGCCACTTTACCCATTTCAAACAAAGTCATACCAGCATCGTTAAAACCTCTCCAATCGTTCGGGAATTGAGACATGGCGGATTCATAAACGGCTAATTTATCGGCATTGTTATCAAATAAGGTGGCAGCATACAACAACTCTTCTACGTTCAATGCAGAAGGATCAGATTTAGCTAAACTTCTAATTTCTTCATCGGATTTACCAATACGTTCTGCATTTACCACAAATTTTGAACGTCTCAATTTAGGTAAAATCTGATCTGCGATAGTAGAATAAGCAGAAGCAATATTTTTGATTTCTCTTTCTCTTACTTCCGGATCGGAATGCATAGCCAGAACCCGAAGGATCAATTCTTTATCCCGGATGCTGGAAGCTTCCATGGCTTTTTTGAAACCTTCCCAGTCTTCTGCCACTACATATTTTTTGAAGAAATCCAAATCTTTGTATTCTTCCATTTTGTTTTTCTTCATATTCTTTTTCAAGAAATTATCAGAAGAACCTTCCCGCTTGTTCGCTAATTTCTCATTCCAGTCATAAGTTCCGTCCGGAGAAGCATAAGACTGTATTTCGATATTCTTCAAATTTACATCTTCATCTGCTTTAGCATCTTTCAGGAATTGTTCCATAGCTTTGATCTCTTCCGATTTTACCTGATTATTCCGGATCTGTGAAGAATTGATCAGATAATAGATAGCAGCTTCGTTCTGCTCCGGGGTAATCCGTTGGAAATTGTCTTTACCCAAAGCAAGGGCCGGATCATTATTTACTAAGGTAGCGGTAGCAATAACCCCCTCAGCAATTTTCGTTCCGTCAAAATTAACCGACTTAGCTCCTTTAGAAGCTTTAATATCTACCACAAGATCCGAAATTCTCATGGCATCCTCGAAAGGAATCTGACCGGTATAAGTAATGGTTTTACCTGTTTCGTAAGGAACAACTACATTATTTCCCTGAACATTCTCTCCTTGAAGAGTTGTCGGTTCGAAAGCTTTTTCACCTCCCTGATATTTCAACACAGGAGTTGCTACGACAGTTACATTTTTATTGAAAAATTTAGCAGGAATAGTTACGTCTATTTTTACATCAACCATTTCTCCTTTTTCTTCCAATACTTCCGGAGTTACTTTATATCCCATTTCCCCTGCTCTCTTCTTCATTTTATTCAATGGAGAACAAGATACAATGACAAGGCTTGCCAACGATAAAGTTGCAATTGATCTAAATGTCCTTTTCATAATTGTTCAAAAATTTATATTAAAAATTTAAATTAGTCACCTCTATGGCAAAGCAAAAGTATGAAAAAATATCAAAAAAACTACTTTCAATAAAAAATATTATACAATTAATCCTACCCTACAAGAATGTCGAATGTTTAAATCTTTTAGGCCTTATTTGATCTCTAATTTAAACTTAATCATTCTCTCTGCTTCAGCTACAGCTTTCTCAATTCCGGCAGGTTCTGAACCGCCTGCCGTAGCGAAAAAGGGCTGCCCACCGCCTCCGCCCTTGATCTCCCGGGCGGCTTCTTTTACAATCTGACCGGCATGCAGGCCGAATTCTTTTACCAAAGTGTCGCTGATCAGTACGGTCAAATGAGGTTTCCCATTGTTCACCCCTCCTATCACTAAAATTATTTTTTCATATTCCCCTTTTAGCTGAAAAGCCAGGTCTTTTACCCGCGGTTGTGGTAAAGGCATAACCTTAAACATCATATTTATCCCTTTCTCCACTACAATTTCATTTTTCACACGGTCTTTCAGGATTTTCAGACTTTCCTCCTCAAATTTTTCCAAGTCTTTTTTCAATCCTTCGTTTTCCTGCAATAAAGCGGTGATATTTTCTATGACATTCCGGTTCGACTTAAACATTTTTTCAATTTCTCCCACCAAAGCAAAGCTATTGACAATATATTCCTCCGCTTTATCCGCCGTGATGGCTTCAATTCTCCTCACCCCTGCCGATACAGAACTTTCACTCATAATCTTAAAGAAACCAATCTGTCCGGTTGCCCGCACATGGGTTCCCCCGCAAAGTTCGATAGAATCCCCGTATTTGATAACCCGGACCAAATCTCCGTATTTCTCTCCAAAAATGGCAATGGCTCCCATCTTCTGAGCTTCCGTCATAGGGATAGACCGAAATTCCTCCAGTGTCAGATTTTGCCGTATCAAGCGGTTGACAATAGCGGCCACTCTACGAAGTTCCTCCTCGGTCACTTTCTGGAAATGAGAAAAGTCAAACCGTAAACGCTCTTCACCTACATAAGAACCCTTTTGTTCGACATGAGCACCCAAAACCTCTCTCAAAGCGTGGTCCAGCAAATGAGTCGCCGTATGATTATTGGCAATTAATTCCCTTCTGTGGGCATCGACTTGAGCCATAAAACTCTGTGTCAAATCGGCAGGCAGTTGCTCGGTCACATGAATGGTCAGCCCATTTTCTTTTTTTGTGTCAATAACCCGGATTTTTTCCTCTTTTCCACACAGCCAACCCGTATCTCCGACCTGGCCACCTCCTTCCCCATAAAATGGAGTGATATTGAATACAATATGATAGAGTACTTTCCCTTTACTCATTACTTTCCGGTAACGAGCGATTTTAACTTCCATTCCGGTATAATCATATCCGACAAACTCCTGTTCATCATCGTTCAGCAATTCGATCCAATCATCGGTATTAACCGTTGCCGCCGAACGGGAACGGGCTTTCTGAGCTTCCAGTTCAGCTTTAAATTCCCGGCGATTCACAACCAAGCCATGCTCCCTTAAAATCAATTCGGTCAAATCCAAAGGGAAACCATAGGTATCGTACAATTCAAAAGCCACATTTCCCGGAACCGTCAGAAAATCCTCCGATTTCGTCGTGGCAATAATACGGTCCAAAAGCTTAATTCCTTTATCCAAAGTCCGCAGGAAAGCATTTTCCTCTTCCCGAATTACTTTTTCAATCAATTCCTGTTGTGTACTCAATTCCGGATAATGTTTTCCCATCACCTCTATCAACACGGGCACCAAACGATACATAAAAGCATCTTTCTGATCCAGATAGGTGTAAGCATAACGTACAGCTCTCCGCAAAATACGGCGAATGACATATCCGGCTTTGACATTAGAAGGCAGCTGTCCATCCGTAATGGAAAAAGCTATCGTCCGCAAATGGTCGGCCACTACCCGCATGGCAATGTCTGTTTCTTCTCCCTCCCCGTATTTTAGACCGCTCAGGGCGGCTATTTTATCAATAATCGGCGTGAATACATCGGTATCGTAATTGGAAGTCTTTCCCTGCACTGCCATACAAAGCCGCTCAAATCCCATACCCGTATCCACATGGGTGTGGGGCAGATTCTCCAAGCTTCCATCTGCCTTACGGTTAAACTGCATAAATACCAGGTTCCAAATCTCAATGACCAGAGGATTATCTTTATTGACTAATTCCCTCCCCGGCTTCAATTTACGTTCTTCTTCCGGCCTTAAATCAATATGCAACTCCGAACAGGGACCACAAGGGCCCATATCTCCCATTTCCCAAAAATTATCTTTTTTATTCCCATACAAAATACGATCTTCCGGCAGATAACGCAACCAAAATTTACGGGCATCTTCATCGGCTTCCAAACCGTCTTCTTTATCCCCCTCAAAAACAGTAGCATAAAGCCGGTCTTTTTCCAGATGCATTACCTCGGTAAGAAATTCCCAGGCATAAGCGATGGCTTCTTCTTTAAAGTAATCCCCGAAGGACCAGTTCCCCAACATCTCAAACATCGTATGATGGTAAGTATCATGTCCTACTTCTTCCAAATCGTTATGTTTTCCGGAAACCCTCAGACATTTTTGAGAATCGGCCACCCGTTTGTATTTAGTGTTCACATTTCCCAATATGATATCTTTAAACTGATTCATTCCTGCATTGGTAAACATCAATGTAGGATCGTCCTTGATAACCATCGGAGCCGAAGGTACAATGGTATGCGATTTACTTTTAAAAAAATCGAGAAATTTCTGTCTGATTTCTGCAGATTTCATTTTTATTATATATTTTGTGTTTATATTTTTTAAATATACTTTATTTCCAGCACAATGCCCTCTCAACAAGGTTGCAAAATTAGTTTATTTCTTTAACTTTGCATCGGAAAACTTTAATTTTATAAAGCTAATGCGAAAAACAGGATATCGATTTAACCCCGAAACACTGTCTTACGATAAAATAGAGATTACATGGCGTAAAAAATTATGGGTATTTACCAAAAAACTATTTTCTACCCTCTCTTTAGCTGTCATTATCTTTTTTATTTTTGCCGCATTCATTGACTCTCCCAAAGAAAAAGCACTGAAACGGGAAAAGGAGGAAATTCTGGCTCAATATCGGCTTCTCAGTAAGGAAGTGGAAAAACTGGACGGAATATTGAAAAATCTGGAATCCAGAGACGACAATATTTACCGGGTGATTTTTGAGACGGAGCCCATCGATGCTTCTATCCGCAGGGCTGGTTCCGGAGGGGTAAATAAATACGAACATCTGAAAGATTTAAAAGATGCCGACCTGATCATCGGAACAAGTAAAAAGCTCGATGAATTGTCGAAAGCCCTTTATATTCAAAGTAAATCTTATGATGAAGTAGAAGCTTTGGCAAAAGATAAGCTAAAAATGATGGCTTCTATCCCGGCCATTATTCCGATTTCTTTAAAAGATCCGCGGAATCGGGTATCTTCTGCCTTTGGCTATCGGATGCATCCCTTTTATAAAACAGTAAAATTGCATGCCGGTATGGACTTTTCTGGAGCTATGGGGACTCCGATCCACGCTACCGGAGACGGGAAAGTCATCGCAGCCGAAATACAGAGAGGTTATGGAAAATGTGTAGTCATCGACCATGGTTTCAGTTATAAAACTCTATACGGGCATCTGAGTAAATACAATGTAAAAGTAGGACAAAAAGTAAAGCGAGGAGATATTATTGCCTATATGGGCAATACCGGAATGTCTTTCGGGCCACACGTCCATTATGAAGTGAAGAAAAATGACCGGCCCGTAGATCCCATCAACTACTATTTCAATGATCTGACGCCGGACGAATACGAAGAGCTGGTAGCCAAAGCCAACAACACAGGTCAGACAATGGATTAATCTTCAGGAGCTTTAATCACCATAAAAGATACTATTTTCAGATGGACTCAGAGAAACCGACCTTAAAAGTATATTATTCTATCGGAGAAGTTGCCAAAATGTTTAACGTCAATACTTCTCTGATCCGGTTTTGGGAAAAGGAATTCGACATCATAAATCCCCATAAAAATAAAAAGGGAAACAGACAATTCACCCGAACGGATGTGGATAATTTCCATCTTATTTATCATCTGGTCAAAGAAAAAGGAATGACGCTTAAAGGGGCCCAGCTGAAGCTCAGCGAAAGCAAAGCTGAAACAGAAGCGAATTTTGAAGTAATCAAGCGCCTGAAAGCCATTAAAGAAGAACTCATTCAAATCAAAGAACAACTTTCAGCAAAAAACTAAATATACTTTACTTTTATAGCCCTATTAGTTGGTATTACGAAACATTCTCTATGCAAGTAAAAGATCTGACTTCAGTAATTGAAGAGTTCGCACCCTTAAGTCTTCAGGAAGATTACGACAATGCGGGACTCATCTGCGGACATCCGGAAAATGAAGTATCTTCCGTACTCCTCTGTACCGATGTGACAGAAGATGTAGTAGAAGAAGCGATTGCCGGTAATCACAACCTGGTGATCAGTCATCATCCACTCAGCATCAAAGCCCTTAAGAACCTGGTTCCCGACAACTGGATCAAACGCTGTTTTATCAAAGCGATTAAAAACGATATCAATATTTACGCCGCTCATACCAATATGGACGCCGTTATCAACGGCGTAAGCGGAAAAATGGCCGATAAACTGGAACTCATTGAGCGGGAAATTCTCCAACCGGCAGGTAAATTATACACCTTCTGTTTTTATACGCCTATGGAAGAAGCAGAGAGGGTAAGGGCTGCTTTACTGGATGCCGGAGCCGGAGCCATCGGAAATTACAGCCATTGTTCTTTCAATACGCAAGGATCCGGCACTTTTTTACCCGGAGAAAATACACATCCTTTTTGTGGCGAACGGGGAGAATTACATACAGAAACGGAAATTAAAACGGAAATTACAGTCCCGGAACAGCTGCTTTCTTCCTGTGTCCGCCTTTTAAACGAAGTTCACCCCTACGAAGAACCGGTTTGCAATATCATACCTTTAGAAAACCAGAATCCTGTCACCGGTTTTGGAATCATCGGGGAATTAGAGCAAGCGGTAAATACCCACGAATTTTTGCAAAGAGTAAAAAGTATTTTTCACTGTGGTATTATCCGTCACAGCCCGATTTGTAAACCTGAAGTAAAAAGAGTAGCTGTATGCGGAGGGTCGGGAGCCTTTCTTTCCCAAAAAGCGATGCAGGCAGCTGCCGACATATATATTTCGGGAGATTTTAAATACCACGACTTTTTTATGACAGAAAACCGAATGATTTTAGCCGATATCGGGCATTATGAAAGTGAACAATATACAAAAGAAATTTTTTATGAGTTAGTTACAAAAAAAATATCTAAATTTGCGGTTCAGTTTTCTAAGATCAATACAAATCCGATAAATTATTTATAATATATGGCAAACAACAACGAAAAACTGCAAGAATTGACAATCGAAGAGAAATTGCAGCACCTGTACGAATTACAACGTATCGATACAGAAATTGATAAAATCCGTACATTAAGAGGTGAACTTCCTTTGGAAGTACAGGATTTGGAAGACGAGCTTGCCGGTTTGGAAACCCGCCTTGAAAATCTGAAAACGGAAATCAGCGAAGCAGAAAAAAGTGTCAGTCAGAAAAAACTGGAAATTTCGAAATCAGAAGAGCTGATAAAAAAATATAGCGACCAGCTGGACAATGTCCGGAACAACCGCGAATACGACGCTTTAAGCAAAGAAATTGAATTCCAAAAACTGGAAATTGAATTGCAACAAAAGCGAATCCGGGAAGCACTGAAAACGAAATCTGAAAAAGAGGAAGCACTGGAAATTTCTTCCCAACAATACGAAGAAAAGAAAGCAGACTTGGAGGCCAAAAAAGCGGAATTGGATGATATTATTGCCGAAACTCATAAAGATGAAGAGGACCTGATCAAAAAGTCGGAACAATTATCTCAAAATATAGAAGAACGCCTATTGACAGCATATAAACGTATCCGGGCGAATGCTCGTAATGGCTTGGCTGTAGTAACTGTAGACAGGGATGCATGCGGAGGTTGCTTCAACAATATCCCTCCCCAACGGCAATTAGACATTCGTTCCCGTAAAAAAATCATCGTCTGTGAATATTGCGGCCGGATCCTCATTGACAAATATATTTGTGATTACGACGGAAGTATGCAGAAAGCAGACTTGGAAACAGCCTTAGAAGCCCAAAAGAAAAAAGGAAGAAGAATCAAAAAATCCGACGAATAAAAAAAGGCTGCTCAGGCAGCTTTTTTTAATGAGAAAATCTGAAAACGAAGAAAGATATACATTTCCCGTTTTCTGTTTTCTAATTTTTAACTATCAAATTTTCAAATTCACACCATGATTGCGACGAATTACAATCCGAAAGAAAGCGAAGAGAAGTGGTATCAGTACTGGATGGAACATAAATTTTTCCATTCGGAAGTAGATAACAGCAGAGAACCTTACTGCATCGTCATCCCGCCTCCCAACGTCACCGGAGTACTTCACATGGGACATATGCTGAACAATACCATTCAGGACGCATTGATTCGCCGGGCCCGTTTACAAGGGAAAAATGCTTGCTGGGTACCCGGAACAGACCACGCTTCCATTTCCACGGAAGCCAAAGTCGTCGCAAAACTGAAAAGTGAAGGAATCAACAAACGGGATATCAGCCGGGAAGAATTTTTGAAATATGCCTGGGAATGGACACATAAATACGGAGGCATTATCCTGCAACAATTAAAACGGCTGGGAGCTTCCTGCGACTGGGACCGAACGTGTTTTACAATGGACGAACCCCGTTCTAAAAGCGTTATCAAGGTCTTTGTCGATCTCTATAATAAAGGTTATATTTATAAAGGAGTACGGATGGTCAACTGGGATCCGGCTGCCCAAACCGCCATTTCCGACGAAGAAGTAATCTACAAAGAGGAAAAGAGTAAACTCTATTATTTGAGATATAAAATCGTCGGTGAAGAAGATTATATTACGATAGCGACAACCCGACCGGAAACCATATTAGGAGACTCTGCCGTATGCGTAAATCCCAACGATCCGCGTTTCACTCATCTGGCCGGGAAGAGATGTATTGTACCGCTGGTAAACCGGGAAATCCCGATTATTCAGGATGAATATGTAGATATGGAATTCGGAACCGGAGCATTGAAAATTACGCCGGCTCACGACATTAACGACTACGAAATCGGATATAAACATCAACTGGAGACTATCGATATTTTTAACGATGATGGAACGATGAGCGAAGCCGCTCAATTTTTTATCGGACACGACCGCTTTGAAGTGCGGAAAGAAATCATTCCGGAATTGGAAAAAGCAGGGAATCTGGTAAAAATCGAGGACTACGACAATAAAGTAGGCTATTCCGAGCGCACCCATGTTGTCATCGAGCCAAAGCTATCCATGCAGTGGTTTGTAAAAATGAAAGCATTGGCACAACCGGCTCTGGAAGCTGTCATGAACGACGAAGTAATTCTCATACCGGCAAAATATAAAAATACCTATCGCTACTGGATGGAGAACGTAAAAGATTGGTGTATTAGCCGGCAACTCTGGTGGGGACACCGGATTCCGGTTTATTACTTGCCGGGAGGTCATGATTATGTGGTAGCGGAAACCCCCGAGGAAGCCCTTAAACAGGTAAAAGAAAAATTCGGGAAAGACCTAACCGCCGATCAGTTGCATCAGGATGAAGATTGCCTAGACACTTGGTTTTCTTCCTGGTTATGGCCGATCTCCGTTTTCGACGGAATCAATCACCCGGATAACGCCGATATTAACTATTATTACCCAACCAATGATTTGGTTTCCGGCCCGGATATTCTATTCTTCTGGATTGCCCGTATGATTATTGCCGGCTATGAATACCGGAAACAGAAACCTTTTACAAATGTTTACCTGACGGGAATCGTACGGGATAAATTACATCGGAAGATGTCAAAATCTCTGGGCAATTCTCCAGACCCGCTGGAATTAATCGATAAATACGGAGCCGACGGCGTTCGGGTAGGTATGCTGCTTTGTTCACCTGCCGGAGGAGATTTGCTATTTGACGAAAGTTTACCCGAACAAGGACGTAATTTTACGACTAAAATCTGGAATGCATTCCGTTTAGTAAAATCGTGGAATACAGCTGAAATACCGCAACCTCTTCATTCTAAATTGGCTTTAGAATGGTTTGAAAATACTTTACACAAACTCAAGGAAACCCTGAACACCCAATTTGAACAATACCGGATCTCCGAAGCGTTGATGACCATTTATACCGGATTCCGGGATGAATTCTCCTCCTGGTTGCTGGAAATCATTAAACCCGGTTATGCACAACCGATTGACCGACAGACGTACGAAAAGACGATCCGCTTGTTCGAAGAATTGCTGCAGTTATTACATCCCTTTATGCCCTTTATCACGGAAGAAATCTGGCAAAACCTGCGGGAAAGACAAGCGGGAGAAAGTATTATGGTTTCTCTCCTCCCTGCGGATACAAAATACGATGCCCCCTTACTAAGCGATTTTGAATATGTAAAAGACATCATCGTCGGAATCCGGAATGTCCGCAAACAAAACAATATAGCTTTCAAAGATAGTTTGGAGTTGAAAATAAAGCAAAACAACCGTTATCCAGCTGCTTTCGAAAGTATTATTTGTAAAATGGGAAATATCAGCGATGCGGAAATAATAGCAGAACCCTTAAAGGGAGCCTGGAGCTTTATTGTCGATACCGTAGAATACTTTATTCCCGCGACAAGCCAGGTAGATACAGCGGAACTGAAAGCAAAATTACAAGAAGAACTGAAGTATACCCAAGGCTTTTTAAAATCTGTGATCGCTAAACTCAGCAATGAACGTTTTGTCAACGGCGCTCCGGCACAGGTCGTTGCTAACGAACGTAAGAAACAATCGGATGCCGAAGCTAAGCTCAAAGCTATCGAAACTCAACTGGCAGAACTCCAGTAAAAAACGGAGGTAAAGCAGGGATATTCCCGAAATAACTAAAAAAACCGGGCAAACTCGCAAGGAGTTTGTCCGGTTTATGTGTTCGAGTATTGCTTCGAAACTAGTTTAAAATGCCTTTTAAGCTTCCGTCCCCCCTCCATCTGTCTCGTGTCAGTTTATTTCTACCCGAAACGCTGTCTTCTCCAAAACAAAGTTTTACTTTCGGACAGATGCTCTATTCCGGTAATTTTCCTTACGTCTTGACCTTCAAACCGGTGTTTCCGCTTATTCTGACTTCAAGGAAGCCGGCGTTTTTAACGCCTTTTCTATTTCTAAAATCAGTTTTTGAAAAGACGTCTCATCATCTCCTTCTCCCGCATAAAGAATCTTTCCATCCCGGTCTATGATGAAATTCCGGGGAATAATAGCTGTAGCAAACTGAGCATAAATTTTCCGGTCCGGATCCATTCCCATAGGAAAAGTATGTCCTCTTTTCTCGCGAAAAGTTTTGATTTTTTCATAACTGTCCTGACGGGAGATGGGTAAAAAAACAAAATCTTTTCCTTGAAAACGATCGATAATGCCGGTTTGTACATGAGCCAATTCACGTATACAATCAGGGCACCAAGTCGCCCAGAAATTCAATAACACAACTTTTCCTCTCAAATCCTTCATCTGTATCGTCTGTCCGTCAAACATTTTTACTTCAAAATCCGGCACAGTCATTCCCGTTTTTACCAAAGTTTCCGCTTTCTGGGCAAAGGTCATTCCGCTTATCGCAGCGAATAACAAAACAAATATTACTTTTTTCATATCCTTTTTCTTTTATAAAAACACATCCACCAAACAAAGATAAAATTAAATTCATTTGAATGCGTAAAAAGTTTAAGGGGAAAGCAAGAAAATATTTTCATCCCTTTTAATTAACTTTCCTTTTTCAGGCTTATTGATTCTCCCATTTTTATATTGTAAGTTTACCTGCTGAAAAATACAGTAAAATGAAATACAATCTAAACGATAAACCCGGTATTTTCCCGATGTTTATGTATGGGCTACAGTGGTGGATTGTCTCGATTCCCTGTGTAGTCATTATGGGCATTATTGTCGCTCAATTACATTCAACTGATGCCAGCGGACAAATTTTCTATATGCAAAAATTGTTCGGCGTAATGGGTATTGCCATGACGGCCCAAGTTCTCTGGGGACATCGGCTTCCGATTATCATCGGGCCGGCGTCTGTACTGCTTATCGGAATTTTAGCCGCTATTTCCGTGGGTACAGCAGCCATTTACACCGCTATTTTCGTATGCGGAATTTTTGTAGCCCTTTTAGCTTTTTGCGGACTTCTCTCCCATCTGCAAGCCATTTTCACTCCCCGTATCATTATTGTAATCCTTTGTCTGATTGCTTTCACCCTAGCGCCGGTCATTCTCCAATTGATCTTTACAAATACAGGTTCAGCCTCCTTTCAATTATTTTTTGCCCTTTTACTGGCTTTTGGCATGATCCTCGCCAACCGTTTACTCCGGGGCATCTGGAAATCGACTGTCGTCCTTTGCGGCATCCTGGCAGGCAGCTTTATTTATTACAGCATAGAAGGATTTCCGCTTCTTCCTTCCCTCATCCCCCTTCCTGCTACAGAAACTCATTTCTGGCTTTGGCCCCTGCATTTCGACGGAGGAGTTATTCTTTCTTTCTTCTTTTGCTTTATCGCCTTAATCGTGAACGAACTAGGTTCCATACAAGCCGTAGGCCAGATGATCGGAGCAGACAAAATGGAAAAACGAACGACCCGGGGAGTCGGATTTATCGGATTATCGAATATATTGTCAGGAATCTGCGGCATTATCGGACCGGTGGATTACTCCATGAGCCCTGGTATTATCGCCGCAACCGGCTGTGCTTCCCGTTATACCCTTATTCCTGCCGGCTTAGGTCTCGTCATTTGTGCTTTCTTTCCCGGTTTTATCCAAATATTGAACTGCATCCCCGGAGTCGTTATGGGAAGCGTATTACTTTATTTAATGTCCTCACAGCTTTCTGCCGGACTGCAAATGCTTTCCCGCAGCAAAGCGGTGTCCGATTTCAATAGCGGTATCATTATCGGATTTCCGCTTATGGTCGCTTTGATGCTGGCATTTGTTCCGCACGAAGTGATTGAACGGATCCCTGCTTTTATCCGGCCTATCGTAGGAAACGGATTTGTAATGGGCGTAATCTTTGTACTCCTGCTGGAACACATTATCTTAAAAAGCCCCAAACAGGAAAAAGGATAAAAATCTAAAGGTTCAAAAATTCCAGAACATAAACGCAAAGATAAACCAAGCAGAGGTAAACAAAATTAAGCCGAAAAGGGGAAATACCGTATTCTACGGAATCTCTACCTCCCATAAATAGTTCCGAAGGTCCACACAACCATTTTTTTTAAAACGAACCCCTTCCCGTTTCAACAGCTCACGTTGTTCCGGCCAATGCGGCACGATACGTCCTCCACTATCCACTACCCGGTGGCAGGGAAGTTGCAACACAGGCGGAACTTCAGCCAATGCTTTCCCTACCCGGCGGGCACATTGAGGCTGTCCGATCAATCTCGCAATCCAACCGTAGGTACACACCCTGCCAAACGGAATTTGCCGGACAATACTGTATACATCTTCATAAAAAGCCTCTTTATCTATGCTCATTCCTCTCTTAGTTTTTATAAATAGACAGAAAGCCTGAACGAAAAAGAAAGGAGAAATTTTTATCATAAAAATTCTCCCTGATCTCTCCTTTCTTTTTCAAAATCGAAACAAAAATACCGAATATTCCGATATTATACACTTTTCCACCCCTCCTTAAAAGTTCTCTTTCCGCCTAAACAGAATATACAATCAAAACTTTTAAGTCAACTTTCTTTTTTCTATCTTTCGAAAAAATAAAACTTATGCAAGCGATTTATTTTTATGAAGGAGCCATCGGCCGTTATGGTATACAAGAAACGGACGGACAATTAACCCGCCTGTGGGTAGGCGATCGTATCGCTTTCGTACCTCAGCAGCCGGAAAGAATAGAAACGCCTTTACTCCGGGAGGCAAAAGCTCAATTAGAGGCTTATTTCGAAAGACGCCTGCAAAAATTCAGTTTACCTCTTTTCCTCCAAGGGACAGCCTTCCAATTAAAAGTTTGGAAATTACTCCAGAATATCCCTTATGGAGAAATCACTACCTACGGAGAAATAGCAGCCCTTAGTGGTAATCCGAAAGCCTGCCGGGCTGTCGGCAGAACCAATGGACAAAATCCCCTGCCTATCTTCATCCCCTGCCACCGGGTAGTCGGAAGTGGGAAAAAACTGGTCGGTTATACAGGTGGGTTAGACATAAAAATAAAACTCTTAGAGATAGAAGGAGTTTTATAAAAATCACCCGAAGATTTTCACTTTTAATTTGAATCTTTCCTTATTCCAATATATAGTGTTTGGAAAGAGCTGTAAATTCTCTGACCTGTTCCTCTATCCATGCTTGGTTATATCCCAGTTCCTGGGCTATGATCCGGGCTACTTCAGGGGCAATCTCTACGGCAACACGGGCATCCAGAAATAACAAACGTACCCGACGAGCCAGAATATCCTCTACGGTTAAAGCCATTTCTTCCCGGATGGCCCAGACTACCTCTGCTACGGTATAATTATATTTCGGATGCAATTTTTCAGCCATTGCCGGATCAGAGGCCATTAAAGCCTTAAGCGCCGGTATGTCAGATCCATAAATATACAAATGATCCTTTAAATCGGGATTCAGTTGATAGCCATGAATTTTAAAATCTTTCGTTACACATTTTCGTTTCTCCAGTAATCCTAAATCAATAGCCTTGTCAATAGTATCTTCGGCCATTTTCCGATAGGTCGTCCATTTACCTCCTGTAATCGTCACCATTTTATTTCTGGAAACAAAAATTTTGTGGCTACGGGAAATCTCCTTTGTACTTTTCCCTTCTTTTTTAGGAGCAGCCAAGGGACGCAGACCGGCAAAAACCGAAAAGACATCCTTTCTTTCCGGTTTACGTTTCATATACCGTCCAGCAGTATTCAATATAAATTCGATTTCTTTTTCCAAAGCCTGCGGTTCTAATTCGGGTTTTTCCCTTACGGTATCGGTTGTACCGACCACCACTTTATCATGCCAGGGCACTGCAAAAAGGACCCGTCCGTCATCCGTTTTCGGAATCATAATGGCATAATCACTTTGTAAAAAAGACCGATCCAATACCAGATGTACCCCCTGACTGGGCTTTACCATATGTTCATGCGTAGGAACGTCCATTTCCATTATGCTATCGACAAAAATTCCCGTCGCGTTGATGACAGCTTTGGCTTTCATCTCATACAACTGTCCCGACAGTAAATCTTTGACTTTTACTCCGGCGGCCACACCTGCGGCATTGTGCAATATCCCGACCACCTGCATCCGGTTGAGGGGACATCCCCCTTTTTCCACACAAGACTGTGCCAAATTGATGGCCAAACGCGAATCGTCAAATTGACCGTCATGATATACCACCCCTCCTTTCAACCCCTTTTCCTGGACTATCGGCAAATACTCCACCGTTTTCTTGGAAGAAATATATTTGGAACGTCCGAAACTCAAACGTCCGGCTAAAATATCATAAACAGTAAGTCCAACAGTATATAAAAAATTATCCCAATGACGATAATTCGGAATCAAAAAACACTGGTCTTTTACCAAATGCGGAGCATTCTTTTTCAATAAACCTCTTTCATGAAGCGCTTCCAGTACCAAAGGGACATCTCCCTGTGCCAAATAACGAACTCCGCCATGTACCAATTTTGTACTTCTACTGGAAGTAGCTTTAGCGAAATCTTCCCATTCAAACAGAGCAACGCTATAGCCTCTTGTCGCGGCATCCACAGCACATCCAAGACCTGTTGCACCCCCGCCGACAATCACAACATCCCAGGTCTTAGTTGTATCGGAAATCTGTTTTATTAATTCATTTCGTTTCATTCCTCTTTCAAAATTTTGTTTCCCCTTTTTTACACCTCATAAATCAAAACTTTTATTACATCTGATTTATCGTTTTATACGCATCAAAATTTCAAAAGTTATCTTTCTGTATTTCGTTTCAAAACCCGTATCATTCTTCCGGAATTTTCCTTATACCTCAAAAATAATCCGTATCTTTGTACCGGTCTAAGAGATATTATTAGCATGACACTAGCAGAACGACATAATACCATACTTGAACTTCTCAAACAAAGAGGTTCTATTCTGGTCTCGGATCTGGCAGAAATACTGAAAGTATCATCGGTTACGATTCGAAAGGATCTGACCTTACTGGAAGAAAAGAAAATGCTTTACCGTACTCACGGAAATGCAATTTTGATTAATCCTTACATCAACGACAGAAATGTCAGTGAAAAAGAAAAATTAAATCCAGAGGAAAAACAAGCCATTGGCAAAGCCGCCGCTTCCCTCATTATCCCTGACGATTCAATTATCATCGCTTCTGGAACGACTATGTTTTTTTTGGCCCGGGAAATCAAACCCAGCGATCATTTAACAGTCATTACCTCTTCTATTAATGTCACTTCCATCCTGGCCCGCCAACATAACATAGACATCATACAATTGGGAGGATTGGTGCGCAACAGTTCTGTTTCTGTAGTCAGTGAATATGCTGTAAAAATGTTGGAGAATTTTTCCTGCAGTAAACTTTTTATCGGAGTGGATGGCATCGACCCCACTTACGGCCTAACCACTACTAATTTATTGGAAGCCAGTCTGAACCGGGCTATGATACAGGCGGCCCAGAAAACCATCGTCCTGACAGATTCCTCCAAGTTCGGTCGCAGAGGTTTCGGAAAAATATGCGGTTTGGAAGCAATCGATCAGATCATTACGGACGACAAAGTGTCGCCCCTCATTGTCAAAGACTTGGAAGAAAGAGGAATAGAAATCACTATCGCTCCCCAACTCCATAAAACCCAAGATTCCATATAAGAAATTCCAGTAGACCCCCTATTCTTAGTCAAACTATTTATTCCCTCACTTTACAAACCGCTGCCTCTAAAAACAGGAAGTTGACAGAAGGGGTAAAGCTATCTTTCCGTTTCAGCATATAACTTCTCAATAAAAAATACAGCAGAGAGTGGAAAACTAAAAATGAGATGTCCGATTTCCCAGACATCTCATTTCGTACAACAATTATTAGCAATACTTACTAATTAAAAAATACCTGTACTCTGGCAGAAAGAAAATTAAAATCTTCTTTTCCATTCAAAGCATGCTTATCCAAATGTACATAATTGTAATTCAAACGCAGGCGGATAAACTTCTTCCAGTAATAGTTACATCCCAAAGTAAGTTGTTGCTGTTCACCTCCATAAATAGCTGAATCAGAATTATTCAGATCCAGACAAGAATAACGGACGGCAAATTCCAGTGTGCCGGGTTTCGGTAATTCCAGACGAGCCCAAGAAGTAGCATATTCATAACCGCTTCCGATAGCAATAAACCCCACTTGCCCATAAGCCCCCCAGGCTTTGTACTTCTCCAGATTATCTTTCCGGTCTACTTGTGCGTAAAAATACTCACTTTGCAAACTAAAATGTCCCAACGCACCTATCAATTCCCCAGCTACTTTTACAGAGTTATTCGCATCGGTTACTACTGCATTTACAAACTTAGTAGAATTCACCATGCTCCCGACATTAGCTCCGTAAGTAATCGAACGGGAAGCCGAACCGTCTTTATTAGCATCCGGCGTCCGAAAGGTGGCTGCAACCCCTACATGCAAGATCTGTCCTTCTTTTTTAAACGGATTATATACAAAACGACCGGTAAAAGCATAACCGTCATTTCCTTTATAATCCAATTTCTGATCGAAATGCGTATCTCCGAAAATACCTCCGGCATACCAGAAATTCTTCGACCAACCGATGTATTCCAAACCCAGTTTACGTCCCGGAGCAAAAGCCTCAGTCACACAACCGGCATTGATAAAACGGATATTACCGGAACTTTCCATATAATCCAAACCGAAAGGTTCTGCAAAATGTCCCAGCCTTACATAAGAGTTTTTCTTAAAATCATATTCAATGAACACATCTTTCAGCGAAACAGTCTTCTTGGCAAAACCGATATCGATTTTACCCACAAACTTTTCATATTTACCGCTGACTCCCAAACGGATGTCACTGATAGTAGCACCACTTCCCAGATGAGTTTTATCTTTAAAGAATGCCGAACCATCAAAATAGACGCGACCATTAAAAGAGCCCTGCAATTTTTCAGGCAAAGCCTGCCCGAATGTTAATGTCGCAGACAATAACATTGCGGATACAATTCCTAATTTTTTCACAGTATTACCCTTGTAGAAATCAGTATCCTATCACCGCTTTATCCTCTTTTGCATTGGTTGCATTTTTCTTTACGCCCCATTCACCGGTTACGTATTTGTAATTCCCTTCTGGAACGTCGTTGCTATATACCGTAATGGCTCTCGGGTCATTTTCCCAATATTGTTTTACGGTCTTGTTATCCATTTCCTTCTCAATTTTCTGATCATCCGGATTTACGATCAGTTTCAGCCCGACGGAAGTATTCATCATCTCCATATCTCCACGGCTGTTACCACCTGTAAATAAAGGTTTTGCCTTGATAAAAGTATTCACGACTTCTGCTTTACCATTATCCTGAGATACCGGATATACCAATTGGTCTGTTACAATACCATCAGCAGTTACCAGCGACTTTACACCAAGAATACGGTCTTCAGGAATTCCCAGTTGCTCAGCACAAAATCTTTGATACAACAATTCCGGAGAAGCGGAAACAATCCAGATTTCAAAATCGTAATCTTTCAGATTCGCTAACAACTGTTTCATTTCAGGATACATTTTATTCTGATATTTTTCCTGAAACATATTATTCCCAATCTCCTGAATTTCTTCTGCCGTCAAACCAGACAAAAATCTCACCCGGTTCTGAACAAAATCAACTCCTACATTATTCCCATGCAACAATTGATCTACGATTTTCATCTTTTCTTTGGATTTCTTGTCGGTTTTACCAGCATAATTTTTCTGAGCAAAATCATACAATGCTTCGTCTGCCAAATAATAAGGAACCTGTCCAAAAAGCGTTCCGTCACAATCAAATACAGCGACTTTACGTGTTTTCATCGGAACAGTTGAATCAAAAAACGCTTCCAGTTTATCATTTACCTCATCCGAAAAACCTTTAATCGGTTTAAAGGTAAAAGTTTGGGCTTCTACAAACATGAGGGAAGCCAAGACGAACGTTAAAGTCATCGTCAAAACACATTGAATTCTTACAAACGTTTTCATAAATTTTGGTTTTTAATTAATTTAATGATAATTCGTAAATTTCTCTCAAATAGTTACAAAACTTACTATAATTAGACAGCTTTTTTTTTAAAATATGCACAAATAGATACAAGCAGCCACTCCAGCTCCGACAATCGGCCCAAAAACCGGTACCCAGCTATATCCCCAGCCACTTGTACCTTTGCCTTTAATAGGCAACAGATAATGAGCGATGCGGGGTGGCAAATCCCGGGCAGGGTTAATGGCGTAGCCGGTAGCTCCTCCCAACGACATTCCGATGGCCATAATCAGAAAGGTAACCGGAAAAGCACCTAATGTGCCCAATCCTATCTCCGGTGCATTTTCCCGTACAGCCAGCATTAGAAGGACAAATACCAACAAAAAAGCACCCACCGTTTCACAAAAAAAGTTCCGCGGTTTATTCATGATAGCAGGCATGGTACAAAAAGTAGCCAGTTTTAAATCCGGATCTTCGGTGGCATCATAATGATCCTTGTAAAACAGGTAGACCAGTACGGCACCGACAAAGCCCCCTAGCAACTGTGCTGCAATATAGCCGGGCACGTACGTCCAAGAGAACGCACCAGCTAATGCCAGTCCGATAGAAACGGCAGGATTCAAATGAGCACCGGAATAAGGCCCGGCAATAAATACGCCGCACATCACAGCAAATCCCCAAGCCATCGTCACAACGACCCAACCGCCGTTGTATCCTTTCGACCCTTTCAGAATATTAGAAGCAACTACACCATCTCCCAAAAGAATCAGAATAGCTGTTCCGATAAATTCAAAAAGGCATTTTGTAAATAAGGAGGTTTCCATATTCTAAAAATTAAATCAATAATTACTCAATACCCGGCGAACAGCATTATTCCAGCCATTCTTAGCCCGTTCGATATCTTCCGCTTTCCCGGAGGGATCAAAACGTCTATCCATTTTCCACTGCTTTTTAATATCTTCTATGCTGGACCAATATCCGACCGCTAACCCTGCCAGATAAGCAGCTCCCAAAGCGGTAGTTTCAATCACCTGAGGACGGATAACAGGAGTGTTCAGTATATCCGCCTGAAACTGCATCAGTAAATTATTGCAAGCTGCACCTCCATCTACCTTCAGTTCTTTCAACGGCAAACCGGAATCTTTGACCATAGCATTCACAATATCCATGGTTTGAAAAGCAATACCTTCCAAGGCAGCCCGGGCAATATGAGCAGCTGTCGTTCCCCGGCTAATACCGGAAATAGCCCCTCTGGCATACTGGTCCCACCAGGGAGCAGCCAAACCTGTCAGGGCCGGAACAAAATAAACCCCATTGGTATCCGGAACACTCGCAGCAAGAGCTTCGACTTCAGCAGAAGAGCTGATGACCTTCAATCCATCCCGCAACCATTGTACCACAGATCCTCCGACAAAAATACTTCCCTCCAGGGCGTAATTCACCTTATTACCAATTTTCCAGGCAATTGTCGTGATCAGATTATTTTCAGAAACAATCGGCTTTTCACCACTATTCATCAATAAAAAACAGCCTGTCCCATACGTATTCTTAACCATTCCGGGTTCTATACACATCTGTCCGAATAAGGCAGCCTGCTGATCTCCGGCAATACCGGCAATGGGCACTTTGTGTGCAAATAAAGTAGTTTTAGTATGCCCGTATATTTCACTGGAAGATTTGACTTCAGGCATCATAGACAACGGAATATCAAACAACTTCAGTAACTCCTCATCCCACTGTAAGGTATGTATATTAAACAACATCGTACGGGAAGCATTTGTTACATCCGTTACATGAACTTCTCCCCGGGTCAAGCGCCAGATCAACCATGTATCTACCGTTCCGAAAAGTAACTTTCCCTTTTCAGCTCTCTCCCGGGCTCCCGGTACATTGTCCAAAATCCATTTGACTTTCGTAGCGCTGAAATAGGCATCAATGATCAAACCAGTCTTCTCCCGGATAAAATCAGTTTTCCCTTCCGCTTTCAAACTATCACAATAAGCTGAAGTCCTTCTGTCCTGCCAAACAATTGCATTGTAAATCGGCTCCTCTGTTTCCCTATCCCACACAATCGTCGTTTCCCGCTGATTGGTAATCCCAATACCTGCAATATTCAACCCATTAATATCAATACTAGCTATTGCCTCTGCAATAACAGAGGCCTGGGAAGACCAGATTTCATGAGGATCATGCTCTACCCATCCGGAATGAGGAAATTGTTGACGAAATTCTTTCTGGGCAACCGAGCAGATTTCTCCTTTCTCATCAAACACGATTGCCCGAGAGCTACTGGTTCCCTGATCTAATGATAAAATATATTGTTTCATAGCATGGAAAATTATATGATCATTACCTAAAATAAACTAAAATTAAGTACGCATTTCAGACCTAAAACGTTTCCGTTTTTTACATTTCGTTTCGAAGAGCATTACTTTCTTAATCGAAACAAATTTAAATTAAAATATTTCACTTCAAAAATAAATCGCTGTTTTTTTTACGATTATTTTTTGAAAAAAGAAGCATTCGAAATCTCTATTCTCTATCTTCCAATGCTTTTGCAAGAATAGAAATGGGATGTTCACAGGGTTTAGAGGTAGACATTTCAATTTGCCATTTACAAGTCTCACAATCTGTTACCACATAATCGATATCACAAGCTTCGATCTGTTTAAACAAAGATTCTCCGATATTCTGGGACGTTTTATAATTTTCTTTTTTAAAACCATAGGTTCCGGCAATACCGCAACACTGGGAATCCAAAACAGTCAATTCGATATTCGGTATCAATTTCAAAAGTTCTATAGAATAATAGGCCCAGCCTAATTTTTCCAAATGACAAGGAGTGTGATAAGCAACTTTTATCTTTGTATTTTTTTTGAAATTCAGTTTGATTTCTTTCTGACTTAACAGGCGATAAATATAACGTGTAGCTAGCTCGATATGATCCCGTACATCTGCATTCTGAATACCCAACAAATGCGGATACTCGTCCCGGATAGTAAAGGCACAGGTAGAGGAAGTAGCGATGACGGGTATCTGTTTATCTATTACAGACTCCCGGATAGAACTGATATTTTGCGCTGCCTGTTTTTGCGCCTGATGAATAAATCCATTGGAAATTAAAGCGACTCCACAGCATTTTTCTTTTTTCAATAATTGTACGCCTATCCCCATGGCATTCATGACTTTCACCAAATCTTTTCCTAAGGGAGGATTATTATAATTCACATAGCAACCGTGAAAATAGCTCACTTGTTGCGGGAAACGGGCCTGCTTTTCTGCTTGTTTTTTATACCAGCTTTCAAATGTTCCGAAAGCATATTTAGGAAAAGTACGCCTGTGGTCAATCTGCATTACCCCGTCCAGAATCGCCTTTACCGGCTTTAACCCCAAAGTAGCATTCACAACAGGGGCAAAAGGAGTCGATAAAGTTCCTACCAAATCCGTATTAGCCAGTATAAAATCCCGGACTTTCGGCTTTTTCTTACTATATTTGATGCGGGCCATCTGAATAATATCCCCAATACGGACATTGGAGGGACAAGCCACTTCGCAACGTTTACAATTGATACAATACTTCAGAGCCTCATCGTAAAAATCAGGTCGCTTCAAGCGAAGCCGTTCTCCGTCCGGGCCCGCTTGCTTGGGCCCGGGATAATCCGGATTCACAGCAGCTACCGGACAATACACCGTACAAACGGTACATTTGATACATTGTTCAAAATTATTATCGCTGATATTATGTTGTTGAAGATTCATGACTTTTTTATTTACTTAAAATTCGTTCTGCTACAGACAACGCACTCAAAACCGAAACCCCGGCACCACAGCCTTCTTTCATCGCATTAAAACCTTCCAGCACTGCTCCGGCCACATATAAATTCTCAAAAGCTTGTCCCCGATACATCGCCCGGAAGCTGTCATCTGTTTTCACCCCAAAAGTCTGATAAGGCTGAGCCGCAAACAAATCCAAGTTATACCATTGTTCCCGATCTTTCGAAAACGAAACATCCAGATCAAAAACAGGTTCATATATTCTTTCAGAAGTTGCGATCAATCCCTGACTAAAAAAACTTCCTGTTGCCAATACGACATTTTTTCCCACGAAAGGAATATCTCCATGGTTATAGGAATACACCCGCACCACTTTTCTTCCTTCTTTCTCTGCCCGAAGCACCGTATCTCCCAGCATATACACCCCTCCAAGGTGCTGGAAATACTTCCGCAATTGCTGCTGGGTATGTATGCCCGGGACGGAAGGCGGCAGAGTCGGCAACAAACAGATCGTTTTTCCGACTTTCTCCTGCAGTTGTTCCACTACATCATCCTGTCCCAAGCCCACAATAGCAGGCAGTATAATAGCTTCTGCCTCCCCGCTTTCCGTTTTCAGCAAACGAATCAGTTCCTCCAGATTCTCCTGCTTATCAAAAAGCCGCGCAATATTGGTGGATCTCATTTCTGTCGGATTTTTCCGTATACATTCCAAAACCGGAAAATTAAAGGAATGAATACTGCTTTCAGTTCCCATTTTTCGGAATTCATCGGCAATAAATTGTGTATAGAAATCCAAAAATCCGAGGACATTAAATATGGCTATCTTCTTCCAAGGCAGGTGGGAATCGCTTTCACAAGCCAACAGGTCTTTCAATGTCAGCCAAGTGGGTTTCAAATTACCCATAGGAGTCACCCGATAGTGATTTGCTTTCTCCTCCCCCTTTACAGCTATGCCGGCTTCCAGCAACAACTCCCGGGCAAGAACGGCCAGTTCGCCAAATTTTTCTTTCCCCAATTTAGCATAAGGATGCAAGGGCTGTTGGCGGATTAATTCCTCCACTCCCGCTAAAGGATTTCGGACGGGAGTACCGTCGGGTAAAGCATTCAACAGATCGAAAGAACCGGAAGAAAAATGCAATGCACTTTGGCCGGCGGAGATAACTACGCATCTTTGCCCTTCTTTAGACAATCGTATACCACAAAGCAGTCCGGCTAAGCCCCCGCCGACAATAATCGTATCGAATTTCATATTACTCTTCTTGTTTTTGAGCTAATGTTAAACCACATACCCCTTCGTATACCCAAGCGATATATTCATTTTCACGTAAAGTATCTCCCCAGGCAATAGGAGCCATTCCCTTCCACCTCTCATTCAGGAAAGAAGCCAAATCCTCTTTTGCCCTGCGCGTACAATATTTATGCATACTACTCATCAATCCGGCAGCCCGGCAGGCACATAATTCTCCCTGACAGGTTCCCATTCCCACACGCGTACGTCTCCTTAGATCTACCAGATTATTGACATCCAGTTCATTCAAGGCATATTTCACTTCTCCCACAGAGACTTCTTCACATTCACAAACCAAACTGGTATCTAAAGAAGATGTATCTGACAATTTTTCGGCCCGATCGCCATGACGATAAATAGTAGAATTCCGCTGTGCTAAAGGGACAGAGATCATCTTTTTCTCCACTACTTCCGTTGTCTCCTGGGAACCAGGCAATTTTTCCGTTGCTGTCGTACAAACGGCATTCACATTTAATTTTTTACAAATCAAATCGGTTGTCCATTCGGCCATTAACCGGTATGTCATCAGCTTTCCGCCTGTAATGGTGATAAAACCTTCCAATCCGTCTCTGACAGCATGATCCAGCAAAACAATCCCGCGGCTCACCGTGCGTCCACTCGGATCGTCCTCAGAGGCCACCAAAGGCCGTACGCCGGCATAAGCCCTCAAAATCCGCGTCTGCGCCAATTGAGGTGATAATTTTTCACCTTCCTGCAAAAGCAAATCCACCTCTTTAGCCGTCACCAACATATGATCAATTTCTTCAAAAGGGATCTGTGTAGAAGTAGTACCAATCAGAGAAATCGTATCTCCGGGTACCAGAATATCGGCATCTGCGGGTTTACGACAACGGTTCAACACCATATTATTGACACGATGGCCAAAAATCAACAAAGCCCCTTTGGCAGGCAACATATTGATGGTGATACCCGCCAAATTGGCAATATTATGTCCCCATATTCCTCCGGCATTTACCACAACCGAAGCATAATAAGTAGTCTTTTCCTTTGTTTTATGATCCCATACCTTCACTCCAACAATGCGATCCTGCTCCCGTAATAATTCTGTTACCTCCTGATAGGTCAGCACTTTCGCCCCATGATCTTTTGCATCCATAATATTGGAAGCGGTCAGACGGAAGGGATCCACAGAACCGTCAGGGACCCTCACGGCCCCGATAATACCGGAATTAGCAGAAGGTTCTAACAAAAGCGCCTCCCGGGGATCAATGACATCGGCCCGGATTCCCGCCTCACGGCAAGCCTTTACAAAAAGAGCCTGGTATTGAATATCATCTTCCGGTAAACTCAGAAATAAACCGTCCGTTTCTTCTACACAATGGCTGGCTATTTTTCGGAGTATCTTATTTTCCTCAATACACTCGCGGGCAGATTCCGGATCCGTTACAGCATAACGGGCCCCGCTATGCAACAAGCCATGATTCCGGCCCGTCGCTCCCGTAGAAATATCAAACCTCTCTATCAAAAGTACCTGAAGTCCCCTACGAGAACAATCCCTAGCCACCCCAGCTCCGGTAGCTCCCCCGCCAATTATGATTACATCATATGATTTCCTTATATCGTCCTGTTTCATTTATGATGAAGATTTTATTTTCAAACACAAAGAAAGAAATAAAATGAAATAATTCAAAATAAAAACGAAACTTTTTTACATAAAAACGAAATAAAATGAAATATCAATTCTTTAAAAAGAGGGAAAATAAAGCTAAATGCCCGGATTGTTAAGAATTCGGATTGCTAAAAAACGGGGAAGTTTAACAGAGAAGTGTTTTTCTTGTAAACCCTTGAGGGAATCGTGAGCTTCAACCGAAAAAATCATCCTGACTGAGCCAACCAATCACATTTAGTCCGGTATATCACTTCTCCTTTACGCTACCAGATTCATTTTCAAGGTTCACGCCTCTTTAAAGGCATCTGTTGCGACAAACGCAGACAGCTGACGACAGCCGCTACAGCAGCAAATCCGATTCCTACAAACAAACTGGCAAACGTATGTGGCTGAGCATTCGTCAAATTGAACAAAAGAGCTACCAAGGTAGCGCCCAAGGTCTGCCCCAGTAAACGGGCCGTTCCGATCATACCGCTGGCTCCCCCACTCCGGTTTGCCGGAGCAGCAGAAATAATCGTACTGTTATTAGGTGTCTGAAACAAACCGAATCCGGCCCCGCATACAAACATACGCCAGATAATATCGGCATCCGTAGGGTCCGGAGGTAAGGCCGTGAGAGCATACAATCCTGCTGCAAAGACCAACATGCCCACACAGCCCAACAAACCTGCATGAATCTTCTCCACCAAATAACCGGCTAAAGGGGCTGTGAAGAGAGTTGCAACCGGCCAAGGTGTTAACAGTAATCCAGTAGCTACTTCACTACGTCCCCACATATTCTGCAACAAAAAAGGCAATGAAACCAATGCCAGCATCTGAGCCGTAAAAGAACAGATGGAAGTTCCCACCGAAAGGGCAAAAATAGGAATTCGCATCAAATCCACAGGAAGTAAAGGAGCTTCTTGTTTTAACTGCCGGCGGATATAAAATACTCCCACAACCACCAATAAAACCAATTGTAAGATAAGATAATCCGTACGTTCATGATGAGCAAACCCCTCCATGGAATAAATCAACAAGCCAAAAGTAAGCGCATTAGCAACAGCACTTATCTTATCGAATTTACGATACTGCCGTTCTTCCCGTTTGGGTAAAAACCGCTGCCCCATTCCCCAAGCCAGTAAACCTAAAGGGATATTGATGGCGAATAGCCAATGCCAGCTTCCTAAAGAAAGTATAGCACTGGCTACAGAGGGTCCGGCTACAGCCGAAACAGCAACCACCATAGCATTGATGCCCATCCCCCTCCCTAAATACTTGCGGGGGTATATGGTCCGCAGCTGAGCCGTATTGACGCTGGTAATAGCCGCTGCCCCAAAGCCTTGCAAAACCCGGGCCACCGTCAACATCCAAAAAGAACGGGAAAGTGCACAAATCAAAGAAGTTACACAAAACACAGCCACTCCAGAAAGAAATACCCGCCGATAACCGTAAATATCACCTAAAGAAGAAAAAGAGAGCAAAGAAACAGTTATTGCCAATTGGTATGCATTCATCACCCATATTGTGGTAGAAGGAGTGGTTCCGAATTCCCGGGAAAGCGTAGGTAAAACAATGTTGACGATGTTTGCGTCCAGCACAGACATAACCAATGCTAAAGAAGCTGCCATAACTGCCCATATTCGCTGAGGATTGGGTAATCCATCCCTCTCTTCCGTTGCGATGACAGGATTTTGAAACATCTCTTTTCTGCTTTAAAATAATCCCGGCAAAAATACAATTTTGATCGGTAAACTCCCGGCTATCCGTCGAGCATTTCCCTTACTTTTCCTGAATTTAACTTAATTTTATAAGCAAATCCTAACGAGAAAGGAAGCTTACACCCCCCTTCCGTTTCCTTCCCCCAAGTTCCCTGAAACTGCATCCGCTGAAATCCCGTAAAATCAGCATTAAAAATATCCGTCGTAAGATCGTACAAAGGAGATACTATGATTTATTTATAACTTATCCAAATCCAGATGAAAAAAGAAATAATTTTCCGGAATCAGGTAACAGTTCCCGTATTGGGTCAAGGCACTTGGAATATGGGGGAAAATGCGTTTAAAAAAGCCGAAGAACTAAAAGTTTTACAAAAAGGGATTGAACTGGGTATGACGGCCATCGATACAGCAGAAATATACGGAGAGGGCCGTTCAGAAATATTAGTCGGGGAAGCGATCAAAGGGCTGAGAGAAAAAGTATTTCTAATCAGCAAAATTGCCCCTTCTCATGCCAGTCACAGAGGGACCCGTATAGCCTGTGAAAATAGCTTAAAAAGACTAAAGACAGATTACCTGGATCTTTACCTTTTGCATTGGAAGAGCCGTATTCCTATAAACGAAACGATCTGTGCTTTGCAAGAATTACAAAAAGAAGGAAAGATAAAACAATGGGGAGTCAGTAATATGGATACAGCGGATATGGAAGAAATTTATGCTCTTCCGGAAGGGAACAATTGCGGGGCCAACGAAGTTTTATATAATTTAACCCGCAGGGGCATTGAATATGACCTTCTTCCCTGGTGCCAGAAAAATCATTTACCTCTTATTGCCTATTCTCCCATCGAGCAAGGCCGCTTGCTCAACCACAGCGGTTTGAAAGCAATTGCAGACAAACATTCCGCTACACCTTCCCAGATTGCCCTGGCTTGGATTTGCCGGCATCCGGATGTCCTTGCGATCCCCCAAACCTCTTCTTTAGAGCATTTAGAAGAAAATTTTAAAAGCCTCTCTATCCGGCTTACAGAAGAAGATCTGACAGAACTAGACCGTTATTTCCCAGCTCCTACACAAAAAAAACGTTTAGAAATGATTTAATAAACGATTGAATTCCCCTCAAATTCTCCAGAAAAGAAAAAATCATCTTTGTTTCCGTGAAATCTACAATACAAAACGTCTGGGGAGCCGGATAAAAGTGGAATAAATACGCTGGAAGTATAAAATATACTGGAAAACCCCAAGAAAGAGGAACTCAAATTTTAGAATAAGCCCCCTTATTTAATAATTTTGCCCCCCTTTGATTTCAGCTTATTACCTTCCTGCAATGCCTAATTAATGTTAATATAGAACTTCTAAAGTTATGGAAACAAAATTTTGTCAAAGTTGCGGTATGCCCATGATGGCTTCGGAACAATTCGGAAAAAACGAAAACGGAAGTATAAACGAAGATTATTGTTGTTATTGTTTTCAGAATGGTAACTTCACACAAGACTACACCATGGAGGAAATGATTGAACATTGCGCTCAGTTTACAGACGAATTCAATAAAGGAAATAATACAAACTATACAAAAAAGGAAGCAATAGAAGAAATGAAAAAATTCTTTCCTCTCCTAAAACGCTGGCAACAACAAGTTTAAAAGAAAAATTCCTTCCTAAAATCCGAAAAGTAAGCTGACCGTATCCTGGTCAGCTTACTTTTCAGCTAAAAATATATTGCCCCTGCCTTTTTTTTAAAAACTATCTTCCATCTGGTTCATCATATTATTGTTTTCCCGTGGCTGTTGCTGGTTCCGATTCCGGGAAGCTTTCATATTTCCGAAACTATACGTCAGTGTAAAATTAACAGTACGTCCGGTGCGCCAGTTTTCAGCATATTGCCGGAATCCATCCCCGGAGGTTTCGGTTTTCCATTTCCGGGAATCTAAAATATCCCGTCCGCTCACACTTACACTCAGCTTACGATCCCAAAAAGCCTTCCGGACTCCGGCATCCAGACGATAATTAGCTTTCCGATACCCCTGAGCAATCAATTGCTTGGAATCATAGCTTCCTGTCAATTGTACAGAAAAAGAAGCCGGAAGCGAAAAATTAGCAATCATCTTGGCATTCCAGGAGAAATCCTCATTGGTCTTACCGGTAACCGCTTTTTCTGCTCCTGCAGGAAGGTAAGAAAAGCCATCCAATTTATTGTAATAGAGATTGACCGTAGTCGTCAAATCCAGTATCCGTGAAAAATTATTTTTAGCGACAAATTCAGCTCCCGCAGATTGAGATTTGGAAACATTCTCATAGGTAGACTTCATCACCTCCCCTTCCAAATAACGAATACGCTGAATGACATCATTGGTATTGCGATAATAAGCAGACACGGATAAGGTATGATTTTCCCAATTCTTAATATAATTGATTTCATAGGCGTTGGAAAATTCCGGATCCAAATAAGGATTTCCAAAAGAAATATTGGTAGAATCGGTAATGTTGACAAAAGGGTTCAACTGATGTCCCCAAGGCCGGGAAATCCTACGGGTATAATTTACCTGCAGTTCGTGACCTGCCGGTAGTTCGTAGGACAAAAATACGCTCGGGAAAAGGCTGAAATAATCCTCTTTATAGGCAGGAACATCTCCTTTTTCCTGACCGAACCCCAGCGATTTGGTATTGGTATGGGAATATTCTCCCCGGATACCTGCCTGAAAGCCAAATTTATTGAACCGACCGGCATAATTGACATAAGCAGCCTGAATATCCTGATCATAATAGAAACGATTGAAGAGCGCTTCATCCGGACTTGCTTCCTCTTCTGTCTCTCCGGAATAAGTCTTTACAGGACTATTCTGATGGGAAAAAGTGCCTTTATAACCGGCCTCCAACTTATTGTTTTCGCTAAAAGAATTCACATAATCGGCCTGCAATTCCCAGCTAGTTGAACGAACATCGCTCTTCTGCCTCTGGTAAGAAAAAACTTCCCGTTCATCTTCATAAAGAGAAGATTGGGAATAAATGCTGCTCCCGTCCATATTCCAAGGATTCCAGGAGGCTGTTATATCGAGATTACTGGTTTTACTGAAATCATGTTTATATCCTAACTCCAAATTTCCTCCACGCATTTTATTCTCCGAATTGGAAGCTCTCAGACTGCTTATAAAAGAACCCGGGATATTACTTTCATAATCGATCAATCCTTTCTGTTTACGATTACCGAATATACCAAATGCTGCCAGATTTAAATGATCCCGAGTAGTCAAATGATAAGTACCCCCCGCCCGCAAGAAAACCGGCCCCCCATGTCCATTATTATCGGATGTCTGATTTAAATAAGAAACCGGATTACCCGCTTCATCCAGATTAGTCCGGTTTGAAATGCCGCCTCCGTCCGAGATCCTTTTGCGGTATCCTAAATTAAAATAAGCATCTATTTTTCCACTATTATAATTTATATTCCCACTCGTATTCCATCCTCCCCGGGTATCTACACCTGCCTGTAAACTGCCGTAATAACCAGCCTTCCGGTTTTCTTTCAATACAATATTGATAATGCCGGAGGTACCTTCCGGACTATACTTAGCCGAGGGATTTGTAATCACTTCTATGCGTTCAATGCTTTCAGCCGGCATTTGCTCTAAAATCTGGGCCCGGTTATCGGCAGACAAACCGGAAGCCTTTCCATTAATCCATACAGTCACACTGGTACTTCCCCGCAGAGAAACTTCTCCATCATTGTCTACATCCACAGAAGGAATATTACTCAGCACATCACTAGCCGTTCCCCCGGTAGAAGAAATATTCTCATCCACATTAAATACTTTTTTATCAATCTCAAACTTCATCTGTGAACGCTGTCCGACCACTTTTACCTCCCCCAGCATCTGAGAATCTTCTTCTAAAGGAATAATCCGAAAATTTATATTCTGATCCGGAGAATCAAGGGTAAAGTTCTTTTCAAATGTCCGATAACCGATAAAAGAGATATTCAATACATATGTTCCCGGCTCCAATTTACCCAACTGGAAAACACCTTGATTGTCTGTTACAGCTCCCGTCAAAGGTACAGTAGAACCCTCTTTTCTTACACTTACATTTACAAACTGCATGGCTTCCTTGGTCTTGGCATCGATTACTTTCCCTTTAACCGTCTCCAACTGTCCTACAACAGCAAAACCAGGAATCGCCAGAAATAAAAACAAAACAACTAAAATTAAATTTTTCATTTTACTCTTTATACTTATTATCGCCTCTTTCGAGAATTTCACTACAAAAACCATTCCTATGACTCTTTTTAACCCAAAAGGTTTAGCATCTCAAAAGTTTTCTTTTATTAAAATTCGGTTAATTTTTTCTTAATGCCTTTAACAATCCCCTGTTATCTAAAGGATGAAACGAATTCATTTCTTCGAAGCGGAAACAAATAGCTTACCTTCTATTCCTTTCTCAAAACCTTCTTTCAGAGAGCTGATCCAACAAATCCGAGGCCTCCGATCCGGACAATCTTCCCCATAAGATTCTTTTTCCCAATATCTTACGTAAAAGAGAAAGAGAAGTTATCCCGAATACCAATTCCTTTTTTCCTTAGGAATATCTTTTCTTTTTACTAATTTTGTAGTGTTTAAAAATAAGATGAGGATGAAATTGGTCATTTTAACCGGAGCCGGCATGAGCGCAGAAAGTGGCATCAAAACTTTCCGGGACAGCGACGGTTTATGGGAAAACTATCGGATCGAAGAAGTTTGTACTCCGGAAGCCTTAGAAAGGAATCCGGAGTTGGTAAATCACTTTTACAATGAAAGAAGAAAACAGCTATATGCAGCCCAACCGAACAAAGGACATACCGGACTGGCAGAACTGGAAAAATATTTCGATCTCCAAATCATCACTCAAAATATAGACGATTTACACGAAAGAGCGGGTAGCAGCCGGGTATTGCACTTACACGGAGAACTGAAAAAAGTAAGGAGTAGTAAAAACCCGGATTTGATATATGATCTGAAAAGCTGGGAATTAAAACCGGGCAGCCGCTGTGAAGACGGTTCTCTTTTACGCCCGCATGTGGTATTTTTCGGAGAAGCCGTTCCAAACATTGAACCCGCTATACAACTGGTAAAACAAGCCGATATATTCGTCGTCATCGGAACGTCTTTAGCCGTTTATCCGGCAGCAAGCCTGTTAAACTATGCTCCGGAAAACATTCCGATCTTCGTGATCGATCCTAAAATTCCTCAACAGGCACGACATTACGGTTTCCATTTGATAGAAAAAGGAGCATCAGAAGGAGTCGCCGAATTACAGAAAATTTTATTATCAGCAGCTCACTAAATACATCAATAACTCATTTTATTTATTGCTTCATGGGAAGAGGGAAAAAACCGTTACTGGAAAAAGTAGAAATCAAAAAAATCGCCGCAGAGGGCAAATCCCTTGCTTACATCGATGAAAAAGTTTTATTTGTTCCGAACACTGTGCCCGGCGACATTGTAGATGTACAAGTAACCCGGAAACGAAAAAGCTTTCTGGAAGGCTTTATTGTTAAAACCCATAAGCTATCAGCACTAAGGATTCAGCCTTTCTGCCCTCATTTCGGAATTTGCGGAGGATGTAAATGGCAAAATCTCCCCTACGAAAAACAACTCGAATTCAAACAACAAGAAATAATCGACAATCTGCAACGAATCGGAAAAGTACATTTGCAAAATATTTATCCCATTATCGGTTCTGAAAAAACACAAGAATACCGGAATAAGCTGGAATTTACCTTCAGTAATAAACGTTTTCTGACAAGGGAAGAAATCGACAAAGATATTTCGATCGACCGTACTCCTGCTATAGGTTTTCATGTACCCGGTTTATTCGACAAAGTAGTAGACATCGAAAATTGTTATTTGCAAGGAAACCCCTCCAACGAAATCCGGAATTTTATCCGGCAATATGCTTTGGAAAACGACCTCTCTTTTTTCGATATACGCAATCAGAACGGTTTTCTCCGCACGTTGATTATCCGGACAGCTTCTACCGCAGAAACAATGGTTATTTTGGCATTTTTTTACGACGATCCGGAAAAAAGGGAAAATTTACTGAAGGCTTTAATCCGGCAATTTCCCCAGATTACCTCCCTGATGTATGTGATCAATGAAAAAGCCAACGATACCTTAACGGACCAGGAAATAATCTGTTATAGCGGGAAAGACCATATTTTTGAAGAAATGGAAGGATTAAAATTCAAAATCGGACCGAAATCTTTCTATCAGACCAACTCCGGACAAGCTTATCAGCTTTATAAACGGACACGCGAACTGGCCGGATTAACGGGGAAAGAAACCGTATACGATTTATATACCGGAACAGGTACGATCGCCAATTTCGTCGCCCGGGAAGCCGCCCAGGTTATCGGTATCGAATATGTACCGGAAGCGATTGAGGATGCTAAAATCAACTCGGCTCTCAACCAAATTTCGAATACCACTTTTTACGCAGGCGACATGAAAGACGTCTTAAATGAAAAGTTTATTGCTCATCACGGCCGGCCGGAGGTAATTATCACCGATCCCCCACGGGCCGGTATGCATCCGGATGTAATCCATACGATTCTTCAGGCAGGAGCGGAGCGCATCGTCTATGTCAGTTGTAATTCAGCCACCCAAGCCCGGGACATTCAATTAATGGACCCTTTTTACCAAGTAAAAGCGGTTCAACCCGTCGATATGTTCCCTCACACCCACCATGTAGAAAATATCGTTTTACTCGAAAAAAGAACGGAGCATTAACGACTCCGTTCTTATAAAATGAAAAGAAAAAAGAGTATTCCCTACTTTTTCTGCCATAAAACGATCTTGTAATCAAACTTTTATTTTTCCAAATAAGCCCGGATCATCCAAGCCGTCTTTTCTTTTTTCTCGATCATATCTTCCAGGAAATTGGTGGTACCAGCATCATCGGTATCCTCTTCCTTTTCCAATTGCTCAATGTCTTTACGAATTTCCCGGATCAACGTATCATTGTCTTCACTCAAAATAGCCAGCATCTCTTTTGCTTCAGGTAAGGGCTCTGAATCACAATGTTCTTTGATGCGATTGTGTTCCAGGTACCCCTGCAAAGAACCAATAGGACGTTCGTCTAAAGAACGGATCCGTTCAGCTATATCATCAATATCCTCAATTAATCCATTATACAACTCCTCCATAAAAATATGATAAGAATGGAAACTGACTCCTTTTACATTCCAATGATAATTCCAGGTTTTTGCCAACAAGACAAAATGATCTGCTAACAAATTATTCAAAACCGTCTTACTGGCCTTCACAGCCTTAGGCTCTAATCCAATATTTGCTGCCATAATAATTCTATTTAATAATTAAACACTTTTGATTATCCCTATAAACGAATCCGGCAAGCTTTTGTTGCAAAAACAGGTAGGAATGAAAACAGAAAAAAAATCCGGAAAAAACCGATGTATAGCTAAATGCACCCTGATAAAAGCTGAGGATAATCGTGCGAAAGGACAAAGTTTCTGGCTATTTCTTTCGTCAGAACCGAAAATCCATTCCTCCACAAATCGCTCAACAAACAGGAAGCACCATCCATCGCTTTTTTCCGGATAGGTCCCAATAGGGGTTACGACAAGACCTAATTTCTCCGATTAAACCCGTCTATCTGGTAATAAGTATCTGCACTGCTATCCCCCAACAGATATTTAGCAAAATGAAACCACATCTTTCTTTGATAAAAATCCTGTTGTATTCCCCGGAACCCGTGTCTTTGCCCCGGCAATACCACTAAATCAAAATTCTTGCCAGCCCGAATCAAAGCATCGGCCATACGCAATGTATTTCCCGGGTGCACATTGTTATCAAAATCTCCGGTAACCAATAAAAGATAACCTTTAAAATTCTTCGCTAACTCTTGGTTAGTAGGAATCTTCGTCTGGAAACCGATCTCTTCTTGTTCCCCGTTCACACTATCTTTCACGGTCTTTTTTACTTCCTTCACCCCATGATGCGTTTCTCCCCACCACTTATTATAAATATTGTTATCGTGATTTCCCGCAGAAGAAACAGCTGCTGTATAGAAATCAGGATAGGTACAAAGAGCTGCTGTGGACATAAAACCGCCTCCGGAATGCCCGAAAATTCCGACTTTTTCTATATTGATAAAAGGATAACGGTCTGCCAATTGCTCGATACCGTATTTATCGTCTGCCAAAGCATAATCCCGGAGATTATCGTGTCCATAAGTATGATACCATTTATCCCGCTGCGGACTTCCTCCTCTATGGCCGAAGTTGACAACAATAAATCCGACCTGTGCCAAGGCGTTATTATACACACCGGAAGGACTAAAATCCAAAGTTTGTGCCTCTGTCTGAGGACCGGGGTACACATAAGAAATAATCGGGTAGCGACGGGTCGAATCGAAATCCACCGGTTTCCACATGACCCCGTATAAATCCGTTACCCCATCTTTTGCTTTTACAGTAAAACGTTCCGGCATCTTCCAACCGGTCTCATACAACCTTTTTAAATCCGGACGGGCCAGTTCTACGATTACCTTCCCTTTATTATCCCTCAAAACCGAACGGGGTTCCAAATCTACCCGAGAATAATTGTCCACAATGTAGCGACAGGATTTAGGCATAACCGTCTTATGATTAGCATCTTCTACCGTCAGCAAGGTCGCTCCTGTGGCATCTATATTGGCCTTATATATAAAAGAATAATAAGGATTCCTATCCTTTTCCCGTCCGTATCCTTCAAAATAAAGGGTGCGTCCTAAGGTATCGATACCGACAACCTTCCCGGCAACCCATCTGCCCGAAGTGATCTGATTTTTCAGATTCCCCTCTGCATCATAACGATAAAAATGTCCCCAGCCGGTACGTTCCGACCACCAAATGATATCTTTTCCTTCATTCAGAAAAGAAAGATGATACATCTGATCGTTAAAATAAGGCTTCGATTTTTCATTAATCAATACCTGAGCTTCTCCTGTTTCCGTACTGGCTTTACAAATATCCAATTCATCACAAGTCCGCCGGCGCCGCTCAAAATAAATACGATCAGACTCCTTCCCGGCATGTGCAACCCTTAAAGACTGGTCTTTCCATTTTTCAGTCTGAATTTTTACCTGTTTTTTTGTCGCTATGTCGATGACAGTCAATTCATATTGGGGCACATCCTTATCTCCGGCCATTGCATAGCGGTATTCTTCCAGTTTCGGCCGGTCCGCCAATATATCGATTACCCACAAATCCTTTACTTTCCGTTCATCCGAACGCACCGTATACAATTTCTTGGAATCTTCAAACCAATGAGCACGAGCCCACTGCCTTTTATTACTGGTATCCCGCTGATCATAGGCGTAAGAAAAGAAAGGCTGACCATCAGTGGTCAATTGGATTTCCACAGAATCCTTATCTCCGGTTTTCATAATATAAAGGTTATGCTTCCGGGCAAACACAATATAAGTACTATCCGGAGAAAAGGACATCCATTCATTTTCCTTTTCTTTTTGTACCGAATCTTTTTGTATCAGTTCGTGAGTATAAATATCATATTCATAATTGAACTTCTCTACTTTAAACTGGAGCGTTTTCTCGTCCTCTTTAAATTTCAGATCTTTTACGGGCAACTGCCGGTAATTATAAGGTTTTGCGGTCAATTTCGTCAACTCTTCGGCCAGGTATTCATTCTCAAACAAATATCGCTTCTCTCTTTTAGCCGGATCTACAAAATAATATTTTGTTCCCTCCCCGGTTTTATAAGAATACCAAAACTTATCACTGTCTTTTAAAAAATTGGGAATTACATTTAAAGAACCGATTTCTGCATTAATCTGCCTGAATTTTTCAGCCTGAACAAAATTAGCCTGCTGTGCCGAAACACTCCCTGTACAACAGCAAATGACAAAACCTACTATTAATTTCCAAGTATTCATATTCCGATTAATTTTTAAATATATTTATTTCACCTTTCTATCTGACTTTACGAATGTTTTACTGCTACACGCATTTATTCCACCTTTCTACCCGGTTTTTCGAACATTTTTACTTTTACACACATTTATTGCCTCTCTTTCCCTGTCCTTACCGATATCCTCTCTTTAAAAATTTGTTTTCCACCGTTGTTTCCCCTTTGCACAACTATAAATTTTCTTACGGGGTTAGGGGCAAATCTTTTTACAGGTTAACGTACAATAATAGGCAAAAACAATGGGAAAACATTATTTTTGCACAACAAAAATCAGCAGTTCTTAAATAAATTACCAACATTTTGAAATAGTATTTTCATGGAATATGCCGTGTTATCTCCTGATACTCAAAAAACATTTCAGGAAATTCAACAAAGAATCCGCCGACTTCAAAACTGGGGAAGTATAGCGAGCTTAAAAAATTTGGGCCTCCCTTCTGGTAACCAAGTGGGTGCCAGTTTCGTATCTCTGAAACAACTGGCTTCCAGCTATTCTCCCGATGAACAGCTAGCCTTTTTATTGTGGAATACTCAAAAACGGGAAGAACAAATAATAGCCTGTTTGCTACTTCCTAAAAAAATAAATAAAGAAAAAATTACACAATTAATACAGAACTGTTATAATTTTGAAGTGGCAGAATATTTGGGTTCATTTTTCTTATATAATTTTGAAAAACTGACAGAAATCGCCACAGAATGGATAAATTCAGAAAAACCGTATATGCAAATTGCAGCTCTTACGGCTTGTGCCCGGCATTTGATTTTATTCAAATCCCAACCTGCAATTTCCAAGGATTTTTTCAACAATCTGATACACAATGATTATAAAGATAAGTATGTACAATTGGTTGCCCGGCGCTATCGTTAAAAGATTTAAACCATTAAACTGTTAATATTAATTAATGTTAAAGCAGCCCTTTTAATTCCAATTTGCATCTCCCAAATGAGAAATCTTTGTTACATTTGTACGGTTATTACGGAAAAAAAGTATTAATTAATCATTTAATATAAATTGCAATTATGGCAAAATTAGATTTAAGTATTTATGGGATTACCGGGGTTAAAGAAATCATCCACAATCCTTCTTATGATGAATTGTTCAAAGCTGAAACCGATCCTTCGCTGACAGGTTATGAGAAAGGACAGGTAACAGAGTTAGGTGCTGTCAATGTAATGACTGGTATTTACACCGGACGTTCTCCTAAAGATAAATTTTTCGTAAAGAATGAAGCCAGTGAAAGTACGGTATGGTGGACTTCCGAAGAATACAAAAACGACAACAAACCGACTTCTGAAGCCACTTGGGCTGTATTGAAGGATTTGGCTGTAAAAGAGCTTTCCAATAAGAAATTATACGTAGTAGACACTTTCTGCGGAGCAAATGAAAACACACGCCTGAAAGTACGTTTTATTATGGAAGTTGCCTGGCAGGCTCATTTCGTAACCAATATGTTCATCCGTCCGACTGCAGAAGAACTGGAAAATTATGGAGAACCGGATTTTGTTTCTTTCAATGCAGCCAAGGCAAAAGTAGAGAACTTCAAAGAATTGGGTCTGAATTCTGAAACAGCTACTGTATTCAATCTGAAAACCAAAGAACAGGTTATTCTGAATACCTGGTATGGTGGAGAAATGAAAAAAGGTATTTTTTCCATCATGAATTACCTGAATCCGTTACGCGGTATCGCTTCTATGCACTGCTCCGCCAATACTGATATGGAAGGCAAGAACACGGCTATTTTCTTCGGTTTATCCGGCACCGGTAAAACTACCTTGTCAACAGACCCGAAACGTCTGTTGATCGGTGATGATGAACACGGCTGGGACGACGAAGGTGTATTCAACTACGAAGGCGGTTGTTATGCTAAAGTTATCAATTTGAGCAAAGAAGCAGAACCGGATATTTACAATGCCATCAAACAGGATGCTTTGTTGGAAAATGTAACCGTAGATGCAAACGGCAAGATCGATTTCAATGATAAGTCCGTTACAGAGAACACTCGCGTTTCTTACCCGATTTATCATATCAAGAACATCGTAAAACCGGTTTCTAAGGGCCCGGCAGCACAACAGGTAATCTTCTTGTCTGCTGATGCTTTTGGAGTGTTACCTCCTGTATCTATTCTGAATGCAGAACAGACCAAATATTACTTCCTGTCTGGATTTACAGCTAAATTAGCGGGTACGGAACGTGGCATCACCGAACCGACTCCGACATTCTCTGCTTGTTTCGGGGCAGCATTCCTGTCTTTGCATCCGACGAAATATGCAGAAGAACTGGTTAAGAAAATGGAAAAGACCGGAGCGAAAGCTTATCTGGTAAATACCGGCTGGAACGGAAGCGGCAAACGTATCTCTATCAAAGATACCCGTGGCATTATCGACGCTATATTGAATGGTTCAATCGACAAAGCACCGACAAAAACCATTCCTTATTTCAACTTCCTCGTACCGACAGAACTTCCGGGCGTAGATCCGAAAATATTAGATCCTCGCGACACCTACGATTGTGCTTGCAAATGGGAAGAAAAAGCCAAAGATCTTTCTGAACGTTTTATCAAAAACTTCAAGAAATTCGAAGGCAACGAAATTGGTAAAGCCTTAGTTGATGCTGGTCCGAAATTATAATTTCCAAACAGTTTCAGCTGAAAAATAGACGGAGGGCATCTGGGAACAGATGCCCTTTTTTGATGTAAAAAACAGAAAATTTCTGTTCCGATAAGATAGATATTTCCAGGCAATCGGCCCGGTCAGCTCTTCAAGGGAACAGACCGAAAACCTTCCGCCTATTTGGGTCTGTAAACATTTAAATGTATAAAAACAGATAAAAAAAGCCGCCGGAAATAAAATCCCCGACGGCTTTTGAAAACGAATTTTTCTATCCGAGATATCCCTTCATAATTCCCCGTTTGCTATTCCGTACAAACATGATAATTTCATCTCTTTCTTTAGAAGCAGGCATCTCAGCCTCAATTCTTTCTACAGCATCGGAATTATTCAGACCGGATTGATAAAGGATACGATATATATCTTGAATTTCATTGATCTTCTCGTTTGTAAATTCCCGACGACGCAAGCCGATAGAATTTACTCCGGCATAAGACAAAGGCAAACGTCCGGCCTTCACATAAGGAGGAACATCCTTACCGATAAGCGATCCTCCCTGTATCATCACATGCTTTCCAATATGCACAAACTGATGTACAGCAGTCATTCCACCCAAAATAGCGTAATCGTCTATCACTACTTCTCCAGCCAACTGGCAAGCATTGGTAACAATACAATTGTCACCTACAGTACAGTCGTGAGCAATATGCGCATAAGCCATAATCAGACAATTATTTCCAATCTGGGTCACACCTTTAGCAGCCGTACCCCGGTTTACAGTTACACATTCTCTAATCGTCGTGTTATCACCTATACGTACAATGGATTTTTCTCCTCTGAATTTCAAATCTTGGGGAACGGCGGCAATCACTGCTCCCGGGAATATTTTACAATTCTTTCCGATATAAGCCCCTTCCAGAATTGTAACATTTGAACCGATACGTGTACCCTCTTCGATTACAACATTCTTATCTATAGTCACAAAAGGCTCTATCACCACATTGTCTGCAATCTGAGCTTCCGGATGAACGTAAGCTAACGGTTGTTTCATTCGTTTATTATTTAATGATTACTATTTAGTCTGTTATTTATTATTCCAGCCTGCAAATATAATATTAGTTCTTGGTTTTTGCGACTTGAGCCATAAATTCTCCTTCACAAACCAATTTTTTCCCAACAAAAGCATATCCTTTCATGGTGACAATTCCTCGCTTTACAGGAGCCAGGGTGATCAATTTAAACACAAGTGTATCTCCCGGCACAACTTTTTTCCTGAACTTAACCCCATCAATCTTCATAAAATAAGTCGAATAATTTTCCGGATCCGGTACCTGGTTCAAAACTAAGATGCCCCCGCACTGAGACATTGCTTCTACAATAAGTACTCCTGGCATTACCGGTTCGTCGGGGAAATGCCCTACGAAGAAAGGTTCGTTCATGGTAACGTTTTTACATCCGATCACGACATTATTCGTTACCTTATAAATTTTGTCAATCAACAAGAAAGGAGGACGATGAGGTAATAACATCCGGATCTTATTAATATCCATTAAAGGCTCCGCCATAATATCCACATCTGCCGGATAGGCGTCTTCTTTCTCTGCATTCAATACAGCCTTATAAATTTTTTGAGCCATGGCTGTATTTACTTTATGCCCGGGACGCTCTGCAATAACTCTCCCTTTTATAAAACGACCGCACAAAGCCAAATCCCCCATTACATCCAATAATTTATGACGGGCTGGCTCATTGTCAAAGTATAAATCCAAATTATTCAGTATACCTTGTTTTACTTCAATTCCTTCGTATCCGAACTGAGCAGAAAGACGTTTGACTTCCTCTTCCGAAATTTCTTTATCGACAATAACAATAGCATTCTGTAAATCCCCGCCTTTGATCAGATTATTAGCAAAAAGCGCTTCTACTTCCCGTAAAAAAACAAAAGTCCGGCAAGGTGCAATCTCTTTTACAAAATTAGTATGGGAATCGTAAGTAGCATATTGCATCGACAGATAAGGCGAATCATAAGCCACTACTAAATTAATACTGTATTCTGTATCGGGTAGTAATGTTATTTTACTTTGCGTAGCCTCACAGGCAAATTCCATCTTTTCCGTCACTTCAAAATACTGGCGTTCAGCATTTTGTTCCTGCAAACCCACCTTTTCGATAGCCTCTACATAAAACCGTGAGCTGCCATCTAATATCGGAAATTCTTCCCCGTCCAGCTCTATATCACAATTATCTACGCCACAGCCGTAAAGAGCTGCCATGGCATGCTCCATCGTAAAAATCTTTACTCCTTCTTTTTCAAGGCAACTAGCCCGATCCACAAATTGCACATAGGCTGCTAAGGCAGGTATTACCGGTCTTCCCTCTATATCTGTTCTGATAATCCTGTAACCGCAATTTTCCTCTGCCGGTTTAAATGTAGCACATACTTCTTTTCCCGTATGCAAACCTTTTCCCTTTAAAGAAAATTCTGCTTTTAATGTATTTTGCTTTACTGACATTATTGTTTTGACTTTAATGTTTGAATTTCTCTTTCCATTTCCCCGAACTGTCTGTATAATTCAGGAAGTTTTCTAAACAAAACGTAACTCTTCTGATATTTGGCAGCCTCGAAAGCCGGAGCCCCCATGATGACAGTTTTATCCTTTACAGGTCCAATAATACCACTTTGTGCTGCCACGCTGACTCCGTTTCCTATTTCCAGATGACCAGCAACTCCGACCTGTCCACCCAACATACAATTACTTCCCACCTTAGCCGTTCCAGCGATTCCTGTTTGCGCAGCAATTACCGTATTCTCCCCAATCACTACATTGTGAGCAATTTGTATCAGATTGTCCAGCTTTACTCCCGCTTTAATCCGGGTAGCCCCCATTGTTGCCCGGTCGATACAGACATTCGCCCCGATTTCTACGTTATCTTCAATAACCACATTCCCGATCTGAGAGATTTTATGGTATCCCTCTGTCGAAGGGGCAAACCCAAATCCATCCGCCCCGATTACACTTCCGGCATGAATGGTGCAATTGCGTCCGATCACACAACCATAATATACTTTTACACCTGCATATAAAACCGTATTATCTCCGATCGTCACACCCTCTCCGATATATACCTGAGGATAAATCCTGACATTATTTCCGATTTTTACATTCTTCCCTAAATACGCAAAAGCGCCGATATATGGTTTTTCTCCTATAACGGCGTTTTCAGAAATATGCGAAGGTTGTTCGATTCCCGTCGGCTGCGGACGCATATTCTCATACATTTTTAATAAAACAGCTATCGCATCATAAGCCGAATCGACACGGATTAAAGTACAAGGAACAGGCTTTGCCGGTACAAAATCCCGATTCACTAAGACGACTGAGGCTTCTGTCGTATATATAAAATGTTCGTATTTCGGATTAGCTAAAAAAGCCAATGTATACGGTTTCCCCTCTTCAATCTTTGAAACGTTATTCACGGTCGCCTCCGGATTTCCTTCCACCACACCATTCAATAAAACCGCAATATCTTTTGCTCTAAATTCCATAAAATTAAAATTTCGGCAAACTTACAAATTTTATTTGTAACTCAATAAGTTTATTACAAATATGTTTCATTTTCGTTCCAACATTTCGAGTATAAGAGTTTATTCTCCAATAATTTATCTTTCTTTCTCTTCTTTATAAAACAATCATTTAAAAACCGGTATTCTATTTAAAATTTCTCCGGATCCAACGAGATCCGATAAAAATTTTAAAAAGTATTATCTAACGTTTCAGCAACCGTTTTTCTTTTGCGATACAAAAAATAAAAATTAATCTTTTTCCTGAAATTTTCCTTCTCTCTTCTTTCTTTTCGGCTTTTCCAAGAACATAACAGTTTTTCAGACTTTACCGGTAAACGATAAGCGTTACTAAGGAGTACTTCTTTGCCGAAGACACCTAAGTGCCGGTGAGCAAATTTTCGGTTCGGATCAAATTTATCATTGCTTTTCAATATTAAATTCTATCCCGCACGAAGTTCCGACAATCGGGCCCGCAGAATCATCCATCAGCTGGGCACCGACCACAAAGCTCAATTCATTAAATCTATGAAAAAAATCCTTTTTTTATCGTGTTAATATTTTGTTTTTCAATATTTAGTATTATCTTTGTCATCGAATTAGTAATACTAAGGGAGGGGACGAAGACGTCCCCTTTTCTTATGGTTTTAGTTGAAGTCGTGTGCATTGGTATAAAAGAAAGGAAATATGAAAACGGCAGAAGAAGTTAAAGACATTGTAGAACATTTATTAGAAGGGTCGGATTTATTTTTTGTAGATATCCATATGGGGAAAAACAATGTGATTGAACTCTTTATCGATTCTCCCCAAGGAGTAGATATTAGCACCTGCAGTCGTGTCAGCCGGGAATTGGAAGCCCGCTTAGATCGGGAAAAAGAGGATTTTGAATTGACAGTATCCAGTGCAGGAATTGGCTATCCTTTTAAAGTTCCTGGCCAATACCTGAAGAACATTGGAAAAAAAGTAAGTGTAAAATTAGTTGACGCTTCCCGTCTGGAAGGCATACTGCAATCTTACACCCCTACGGAAATCGTGTTAGCCTGTGAAGAAAAACGTCCGATAGAAGGTAAAAAGAAAAAAGAACTCGTAAAAGTAGAAAAACGGATTCCGCTAGAACAGGTGAAGGAAATAAAAGATATCGTAAGTTTCTAAGACGAAAAAGGAAATAGGTTAAAATATAAAACTGAAAAGTTCAAATGGAAAACATTAATTTGATTGAATCATTTGCTGAATTTAAAGAATTCAAAAATATTGACAGGGCGACCTTGATGAGCGTATTAGAAGATATTTTCAGGAATATGCTTTTGAAAAGGTATGGTACCGACGAAAATTTCGACATTATTATCAATATCGACAAAGGGGATCTGGAAATCTGGAGAAACAGGACAGTAGTGGAAGACAGCAATTTACAGAATCCCAATACCGAAATCGCTTTGAGCGAAGCTAAAAAAATCGACGCTGACTACGAAATTGGCGAAGAAGTTACAGATGAAGTAAAGCTAAAGGATTTTGGACGACGTTCTGTACTGGCTTTACGTCAAAATTTATCCGCCCGGATCCTGGAGTTGGAAAAAGACAATGTTTACAACAACTATAAAGACCGGGTCGGTCAAGTCGTATTGGGAGAAGTTTACCAAGTCTGGAAAAAAGAAATGTTGGTATTGGACGACGATGGTAACGAACTGATATTACCGAAGCAAGAGCAAATTCCGACAGACTTTTTCAAAAAAGGAGATACCATCAAAGCTGTGGTTATCCGGGTTGAAATGAAAAATGCAAATCCTTATATCATTCTCTCCAGAACTTCACCCGTTTTCCTGGAAAGATTGTTTGAAAACGAAGTTCCTGAAATTTTCGATGGTCTTATCACCATTAAAAATGTCGTTAGAGCTCCTGGTGAGAGAGCCAAAGTAGCTGTAGAATCCTATGACGACAGAATAGATCCGGTAGGAGCTTGTGTCGGTATGAAAGGTTCCCGGATTCATGGCATCGTCCGTGAATTACGCAACGAAAATATCGACGTTATCAATTATACCAACAACATTCAGCTTTATATTACCCGGGCTTTAAATCCGGCAAAGATTAAAAATATTGAAATCGACGAGAAAAATAAAAAAGCAAACGTATATCTGAATCCGGAAGAAGTATCCCTGGCAATCGGAAAAGGGGGGTTGAATATCAAATTAGCCAGCCAGTTAACAGGATATGAAATCGACGTTTATCGGGAATTCGCAGCAGCAGAGACAGAAGAAGATGTGAATTTGGACGAATTCGAAGACGAAATTGAACCGTGGATCATTGACGAATTAAAACGGGTAGGATGCGATACCGCCAAAAGTGTTCTCGAATTAAGTGAATCAGAACTTGAAAAGAGAACCGATCTCGAAATTGAAACTATCCGGGAAGTTCTGAATATTCTGAAAGCAGAATTTGAGTAAACCGGGAAGCAAACAACTTGTAAAAATTAGAATCTCTATATGCCAGTAAGATTAAGTAAAATAGCCAGAGAATTTAACGTAGGACTTTCTACCATTGTAGAATTCCTGCATGAAAAAGGAATCAAGATATCCTCTGATCCGAATGCCAAACTCTCTGATGAAGATTATGCCCTGGTGGCCAAAGAATTTTCTTCAGACAGTGAGGTGAAAAAAGAATCTACGATGGTAGATTTAAAAAATACCCGAAAGAAAAAAGAAACGGTGTCGATTGACGACATGGGAAATATCCAGGAAAAAAGTGAAGGGGACGAATTTATTTCTATAAAAGACGAAGTGAAATTTGAAAATAAAATCAAAGTCATCGACCGGATTGATCTAAATCAACCGCATAAACCCATTAAAGAAGTTCAACCCCAACCGATGAAGAAAGAGGAAGTAAAAACAGAAGAAAAAAAACAAGAACCTGCTTCCCAACCGGAACCCCCGAAAGAACCCGTAAAAAAAGAGGAAATACAAACACCTCCCGTTGCGCCGGAAAAAGAAATACAAACAACCCCGGAAAGGGATACGGAAAAGACTTTCAAAATTGTACAACCCGCTGTAAAGGACGTGAAAGTTGTCGGTTCTATCGACTTGGATTCTATTAACCAACGTACACGTCCCCCGAAGAAAAGTAAACAGGAAAAAGAAAGAGACCGGAAAGAATTTAAAAAGAACAACCACCCTGTTTTACCGATAAAGGAAAGCAGCAATACCGATGTTAAGGATGTCGCTGAAGACGAAACAGACGTTCGGAAAAAACGGAAGAGAATACATCGGCCGGAAGAAAAAATTCAGGTCGCTCCTGTCGACAAAACTTCTAAAATTGAAGAAAACAAGAAAAAGCTGAAAAAGTTAAAGAAGAAAAAACAGGAAAAGTCTGAAATAACAGAGGAAGATGTCGACAAACAGATAAAAGATACCTTTGCCCGCTTGGGAAATAAAGGTAAATCCAGTACGTCCAAGCATCGTCGTGACAAAAGGGACGCTGTACAACAAAAAATGCAAGCGGAGATAGAGCAAGAAGAAAAAGAGAAAAATATCCTGAAGCTGACAGAATTCGTTACCGTTGCTGAATTGGCAACGATGATGAATACGCCGGTAACAGATGTGATTTCTGCTTGTATGAGCTTAGGACTTTTTGTATCGATCAACCAGCGTCTAGATGCTGAAACCATCAATTTAGTAGCTGATGAATTCGGTTTCTCTGTAGAATTTGTAAGTATAGACATTCAGGAAGCCATAGAGGACGAGACGGATTCAGAAGATAATCTGTTACCCCGGCCTCCTATTGTCACGGTAATGGGGCATGTAGACCATGGAAAAACCTCTTTGCTGGACCATATCCGTAATACAAATGTCATTGCCGGAGAAGCAGGAGGTATTACCCAGCATATCGGAGCATACAACGTAAAATTAGCAGATGGACGCGCTGTAACTTTCCTGGATACTCCGGGACATGAAGCTTTCACCGCCATGCGTGCCAGAGGTGCACAGGTAACCGATATCGCCATCATTATCATCGCAGCAGACGATAATGTAATGCCTCAGACAGTAGAAGCCATCAATCATGCCAGTGCCGCTGGCGTACCCATTGTTTTCGCCATCAACAAGATCGATAAACCCGGAGCGAATCCGGATAAAATCCGGGAAGAATTGGCCAATATGAACTATTTGGTTGAAGAATGGGGAGGAAAATACCAATGCCAGGAAATTGCAGCCAAAAAAGGTTTGCATATCGACGAACTACTGGAAAAAGTATTACTCGAAGCTGAATTATTGGATCTGAAAGCCAATCCTCATAAAAAAGCCATCGGCTCCATCATCGAGTCTTCCCTGGATAAAGGAAGAGGATATGTGGCCACAGTATTGGTACAGTCCGGAACCTTAAAAGTAGGAGATGTGGTATTGGCAGGCCAGTACTACGGACACGTGAAAGCGATGTTCAACGAGAGAGGCATGAAGCTTGAAAAAGCCGGCCCTTCAGAACCAGCATTGATTCTGGGATTAAACGGAGCTCCTCAGGCAGGTGATAAGTTTAATGTAATGAGCAACGAAAAAGAAGCCCGTTTGTTGGCCAATAAACGGGAACAACTCCAACGGGAACAAGGCTTAAGGACACAGAAACACATTACACTGGACGAAATCGGAAGGCGTATCGCTATCGGTAATTTCCAGGAACTCAACATCATTGTCAAAGGCGACGTGGACGGATCCATCGAAGCTTTGTCCGATTCTCTGATCAAGCTTTCTACTGACGAAATTCAGGTAAACGTCATCCATAAAGCCGTAGGACAGATTTCAGAAGGCGATGTTATGCTGGCAGCAGCTTCCAATGCAATTATCGTCGGCTTCCAGGTGCGCCCTTCCATGGGAGCACGCAGACTGGCAGAGAAAGAACAGATCGATATCCGTCTCTATTCGATCATCTACACCGCCATAGAAGAGATCAAAGCAGCTATGGAAGGCATGCTATCGCCCGAAATCAAAGAAGAGATCGTTGCTACAGTAGAAGTACTGGAAACGTTCAAAATTTCGAAAGTAGGAACAATTGCCGGTTGTGTGGTTCGGGAAGGCAAAATTACCCGTTCTTCTAAAGTACGGGTAATCCGGGATGGAATCGTAGTTTATTCCGGCGAATTGGGATCTTTAAAACGCTTCAAAGATGATGTAAAAGAAGTTTCCAAAGGTTTTGAATGCGGTTTGAACATCACCAACTACAACGATCTTCGTATCGGTGATATGATCGAAGCTTATGAAGAAGTAGAAGTGAAGAAAACTCTTTAATTTTAGAAAGTATTCCATAGAAACACCCGAAAAATTTGTTTTAAAACAGATTTTTCGGGTATTCTTTTTATTTTCCTTTCCTTTGCCGGAAAACTTTTTTCCTCTTTTTTTCGTTAGAAAGACAAAAAAGATGACATTTTTCAGATTCATTTCCTTATTTTTTGTCATTTCCGGTATAATTGTAGCTCTTCTTCTCTACATCGATATCCGGAAGCACAGACAATCGATGAAAATCATGGAAGCTGTATGGCCCCTCTCCGGCCTTTGGGGAAGCTGGCTGGCACTCTGGGCGTATTACCGCTTAGGGAGGACAAAACCAACCGAGCCCATGCACATGGACATGAACATGAACATGGACATGCCTAAACACTCAAATACCTCATCTATGCAAATGCCCGGTTCTACTCCTCCGGATTGGCGACAGGTCACACTCTCTACCCTTCATTGCGGAGCCGGATGTACTCTAGCGGATATCCTGGGAGAATGGTTCACTTATCTGATCCCCCTCTTTATCGGCGGAAGTATTCTTGCAGGACAATGGGTATTGGATTACATACTCGCCCTTTTCTTCGGTATATTCTTTCAATATGCTGCCATACAGGCTATGGAACATCTTCCTGTAAAACGGGCTTTACAAAAAGCCCTGAAAGCTGATTTTCTTTCGTTGACGGCCTGGCAAGCCGGAATGTACGGCTGGATGGCTATCGTTATGTTCGGTCTATTTCCAAACCTTGCCCTTCCTAAAAACAGTTTCGAGTACTGGTTTATGATGCAAATTGCAATGTGCGCCGGTTTTTTGACCTCTTTTCCGGTAAACCGTTTTCTAATCCGGAAAGGCATTAAACACGGTATGTAAAACACCTTTTTCTTTTTTCAAACAGATGGTTTTCCTTTTATTCATTTCATTATACTGAATTTTTTCGTATTTTCGTATTCCGATTTATAATCTATAAAATTTGTTTGAATTATGAAAATTGCAGTAATTGCCCATGATGGGAAAAAGGCAGAGATGGTAGCTTTTCTAAACAGGCATATGGATTTTCTAAAATCCGTAGGAACGGAAATCGTAGCAACCGGAACAACGGGAAAGCACGCTCAGGATGCAGGTTTGGAAGTTGAAAGACTGCTATCCGGTCCTCTAGGCGGAGATGCTCAAATTGCAGCTTTGGTGGCAGAACACAAAGTGGAAATGGTAATTTTTTTCCGCGATCCTCTGGGAAAACATCCCCATGAACCGGACGTACAAATGTTGATGCGGGTATGCGACGTACACAATGTTCCCATTGCCACCAATCCCGCTACCGCTGAAATGATGATTCAGGGATTTTTAGCCTGCCATTCTCACCAATAGAGGAAAACTGTTGCAAAGCCTTAAGGCTCTGTAACATCAATTTTAAGCGAAAACCTTTGCATATCTTCCAAGATTGTCTATATTTGCATATTCTTTGCAAAAATGAGGAGGAAACAGACTGTCATATTACCCCTTTATTTCGCCTGCAGTATTTTGCTGGCCTTTGTTGTTTTTCCTCATCACCACCATGACAATTTTATCTGTTTTAATACACAACATTGCCTTGTTTCAGTCCCTGTGGAAAAAGAATCCAATGCGATCCCGCATACCCATAACGCAGGTTGTGTTACCCAATTATTACAAACCCAGCCGACTGAATCTTCCCGGCAGCAGCTAGACGAAGGAAGCGATCTGCCTTTTTTTCAGCTCTGGGGACTTATAGCCGAAAAAATTTACCTGGATTTTTTTAAGACAGATCCTTGCCTTTTTCCGGAAGCTCCCGACGAAGCTCTTCCCTCACTCTTATTTACTTTTCATAAAGCCAACCGCGCCCCTCCGGTTTGTTAAGTATAGGCCGACCCGGTTTTAATGCCGGTGACTTTCCGTCCGAGTAAAATCGGAAGGATATTTATTATCATGTATTTACTTAACAGACTTGAATATGAAGACAATATTACTTTTTATAATTTCGTTCACCCTCTCTTTATACGGATGTAAAAATCATACTCCGAACGCATCAACAGCTCACCGACACGAAAGTGCAGCAGAACATGCTTCCCACGATCACGAAGCAGAAGACCACGACCACGAAGCGGAAGGTGAAGGGCACAATCACCCTTCTCTGGAGAAAGAGAAGCATACAGATGAGATTATTTTCACAAAAGCACAGGCTGCGAAAACAGAATTCGAAGTACAGCAAATACAGCCAACGACTTTTCATGGAGTAATTAAAACCAGCGGTCAGATATTACCAGCTCCCGGAGACGAATCTGTCATCGTGGCTACCGCAAACGGAATTGTTTCCTACAACCACAAAATCACAGAAGGAGCTTCCGTAAGCAAGAACCAAATCCTGTTTCACATTTCTTCCAAACACTTAGGAGAAGGGGATTATTATTCAAAAGTAAAAGCCAATTACGAAAAAGCAAAAGCCGAATATGAACGGGCTCAGGCTTTGATAAAAGACAGGATTATCTCCCAAAAAGAATATGAAGCCAGTCGTTTGGATTACGAAAACGCGAAAATCGCCTTCGAGGCCATTTCCGGTAAGCAGAGTGCTAATGGAATAGGAGTAACTTCTCCCCTAAGCGGACATCTGAAAAATATTTTGGTCAAAGAAGGGGAATACATTACAATAGGCCAACCCCTTGCTACGGTATCTCAGAATAAAAAATTGATTTTAAAAGCCGAAGTATCCGAAAAATATTACCCTAAACTAAACAGTATCCGAAGTGCTAACTTTAAAACGCCCTATGATAATAAAGTATATGTATTATCCGATTTAAACGGGAAACTCCTCTCTATAGGCAAAGCTTCTGCCAATGATGCTTTCCACATCCCTGTCAACTTTGAATTCGACAACAAAGGGGAAGTGATTCCCGGTTCATTTGCGGAAATATACCTGATTTCCGCTCCGATAGAACAGGCACTTACCTTACCGCTCACTGCACTGACAAATGAAATGGGTCTTTTTTACGTATATGTACAACTAGATGAAGAAGGCTATCGCAAACAGGAAGTAAGTGTAGGAATGAACGACGGCAAACAAGTACAAATTTTAAAAGGTTTACATCCGGGAGAAAGAGTGGTGACCCGAGGAGCTTATCAGGTAAAAATGGCATCGGCATCCGGAACTATTCCTCACGGCCATAGCCACGAACATTAAAGCCTGAAACTGCTGACAAGAAAGCAGAAAAACCGATTTCATTTTTTACCTACATTTTACATCGAATGAATTATGCTGAATAAAATCATACAATATTCTTTAAACAACCGGCTCTTGATCATTATCGCAGCCGTAACCCTTCTTCTCTGGGGGAGTTATACTGCTTCCCGGATGGAGGTAGACGTATTTCCGGATCTGAATGCCCCTACAGTAGTCGTCATGACGGAAGCCCAAGGCATGGCCCCCGAAGAAGTAGAGCGCTTAGTAACTTTTCCGGTAGAAACAGCCGTCAACGGAGCCACAGATGTACGCCGGGTCCGTTCCTCCTCCACCACAGGATTTTCAGTGGTATGGGTGGAATTTGACTGGGGCACAAATATTTACACAGCCCGCCAGATCGTATCCGAAAAATTAGCCACTTTGGGAGACGCTTTACCCTCTACCGTCGGTCAACCGACTTTAGGTCCCCAATCTTCTATCCTTGGGGAAATGATGATCATCGGTCTGACGGCAGATTCTACTTCCTTACAGGATTTACGGACGATAGCCGACTGGACCATCCGTCCCCGTCTCCTCTCAACAGGAGGTGTGGCGCAGGTTGCCGTCATCGGAGGCGATATCAAAGAATATCAAATACTCCTCGATCCGGCCCGGATGAAACACTACAAGATTGCTTTGGACGAAATCCTACCCGTACTGGAAAACATGAACCAGAATTCGACAGGAGGTATCCTCTACGAATATGGAAATGAATATATTATACAAGGCGTACTCTCTACCACCCATACCGAAGAATTGGGTAAAGCTGTCGTCAAAACAGTCAACGACGTACCTATCCTCATTTCCGATATAGCAACAGTACAAATCGGAGCCAAAACCCCGAAACTAGGAGTAGCTTCTGAAAAAGGGAAACCAGCAGTTTTGGTAACTGTTACCAAACAACCTTCCACCAATACGCTGGAATTGACGGATAAGCTGGATGCCTCTTTACAAGAACTGCAGAAAACACTGCCTACAGATGTGCATATCTCCACTGATATATTTCGCCAATCCCGCTTTATCAGTAGTTCCATCGACAACATCCAAAAAGCTCTCTTTGAAGGAGCCCTGTTTGTCATCATCGTTCTGTTTTTCTTCCTGATGAATTTCCGGACGACAATCATTTCCCTGGTCGCTTTACCTCTTTCCTTACTGGTGGCTATCCTGGTCTTACACGCCTTAGGATTAACGATTAACACCATGAGCTTAGGAGGACTAGCTATTGCCATTGGCTCACTTGTAGACGATGCCATTGTGGACGTAGAGAACGTATATAAACGCCTTCGGGAAAATCACTTACGCCCTGTCGAGCAGAGGAGAACGACTTTAGAAGTTGTCTTCGAAGCTTCCAAAGAGGTGCGGATGCCTATATTGAACTCCACTCTCATCATCATCGCCTGCTTCCTGCCGCTCTTTTTTCTTTCCGGTATGGAAGGCCGGATGCTTATTCCTCTGGGAATTGCTTTTATTGTAGCTCTTTTTGCCTCTACCATAGTCGCATTGACCCTCACTCCGGTGATGAGCAGCTATATGCTAACGACCAAAAAAGCCTTGAAAAAAAGCGAAAAAGAACCTTATGTGTCCCGGGTACTCAAAAAAGCTTATAAACGTGCCTTATCCCAAGCTCTTTCTCACAAAAAAATTGTACTGGGGATTACTGGCGGTCTGTTTATCTTTTCTTTGATCGTCATGCTGAATCTCGGCCGAAGCTTTCTACCGCCCTTCAATGAAGGTTCTCTTACCATCAATATCAGTACAATGCCGGGTATTTCTCTGGAAGAATCAGACCGTATGGGATTAATAACGGAAAAAATACTGATGGACATTCCCGAGATCCAAACAGTTGCCCGAAAAACAGGTCGGGCAGAACTGGACGAGCACGCCTTAGGGGTAAACGTATCGGAAATTGAAGCCCCTTTTGTATTGGACAAAAGGAGCCGGGACGAGTTTTTGGCAGACGTACGCCAACAATTGGGAACACTGAAAGGGGTGAATGTAGAAATCGGACAACCGATTTCCCACCGGATCGACGCCATGTTGTCCGGAACAAAAGCCAATATAGCCATTAAATTATTCGGAAACGATCTGAATAAATTATTCAACCTGGGGACACAAATAAAACAAGCAATTCAAGATATCGATGGAATAGCTGACTTAAATGTGGAACAGCAAATTGAACGTCCGCAACTCCAAATCAAACCCAAACGGGATATATTGGCAAAATATGGGATTACGTTACCCCAGTTCTCGGAATTTGTCAATGTGGCTCTTTCCGGAAAAGTCGTTTCCCAAGTAAACGAAGGAGGAAAAGTATTTGATCTGACGGTTAAAATCAACGACGTAAACCGGGAAAATATGGAAGCTATCGGCAATCTGATGCTGGACGCCAATGGCAAAAACGTTCCCCTCCATTATGTTGCTGAAATTCTTCCCCTAAGCGGCCCCAACACGATCAGCCGGGAAAATGTGCAGCGAAAAATCGTCGTTTCGGCAAATGTAGCCGGCAGGGATTTAAAAGGAGTAGTGAACGATATACAAAAAGAGGTGGGAGAAAAAATAAGTCTCCCCGAAGGTTACCACATCGAATATGGTGGTCAATTCGAGAGCGAACAGGCAGCTTCCCGCATCCTTTTCCTGACATCTCTGATCTCGCTGCTGATCATCTTCCTGATCCTCTACCACGAATTCCGGAATCTCTCTTTGTCCGGTATTATCATGTTGAATTTGCCTCTGGCTATCATCGGTGGAATCATCAGTATCTGGATCACTTCCGGAGTCATCAGTATCCCGGCTATCATCGGGTTTATCTCTCTATTCGGAATAGCTACCCGGAACGGAATATTACTCGTATCCCATTATAATCAGTTACGCTCAGAAGGCTGCTCGCTAAAAGAAAGTATCCTCCAAGGATCCCTGGACCGATTAAACCCCATCCTTATGACAGCCTTAACCTCCGCTCTGGCCCTCATTCCTCTCGCTGTAGGAGGTAGTTTACCAGGCAATGAAATACAGAGCCCTATGGCCCAGGTGATTTTAGGCGGCTTACTCAGTTCTACCTTGCTGAACGGTTTCGTGATTCCGGTTGTATATCAATTATTGAACAGAAAAAAAGAAATCGTAAAGGAGTGAAGATTTGTAAAATGAAATAGAAAACCACATGAAACCCGTTCAAACAAAAAATATAAAAAGGAAGACAACTTACTTTTTCTGAACAGCTATCCGGTATATGCCCGATCAGACCGATAAATCAAACCGCATCAAGCGGAAAACGATAATCGGCCTGATCGGACCGGAAAACCATAAATCGGGCAGAAAATTCTTTTATAAAACAGGACTAAGCTTACTGTAAATGTTAAAATATACAAAAAAGGATTTTCCAGAAAAAGAAAACGTTCGGGTAAAATGTCTCATTAACACAAAAATTATTCATCATGAAAATAAAAAATATGAAAAAGTATTTATATGGAGGTATATTACTTCTTCTGAATATTTACCCGGTATGTGCACAATCGGATATAAATCAGGTTCTGGAAAGTATAGCCCTCAATAACAAGACCCTGAAAGCAGGTGGCTATCTGACAGAAGCCCAGAAGCTGGAAGCTAAAACGGGAAAATATTTAGCTAATCCCACCATCGAATTTAATCAATTATGGGGGGATAAAAAGACGGGGGGTAACATCAATGAAATGGCTGTCGTACAAGCTTTTGATTTTCCCAGTGTATATGCTCATAAAAACAAAATAGCTCATTTGAAATCAACAAATTACGATTTACAATATGCAATAGGACGCCAACAGATTTTACTCACCGCTCAGCAAACTTGTCTGGAAATTATCTATTTGCGGAAGCAAAAAAAATTACTGAACGAAAGAGTAGAAAACGTACAAAAATTATCGGATCTGTATCAAAAACGTTTGGAAGAAGGCGATGCCAATCAGCTGGATATTAATAAGATTCAACTAGAACTTTTGAACATTCAAAACAGCGAGCGCCTTAATACAGTTGCTTTAAAGGCCAAAATAGAACAACTTCAAACCCTTAACGGAGGTATTCCGGTTGAATTCAGCGATACGACTTATCCCAACTGGCTTCTGCCGGCTTATCAGCAACTGGAAACCAGTTACCTGAACTTGGATCCCAACTTAAAAAGCCTGAACAGCCAGGCCGAAATTGCAGGCCGGGAAATCCGGCTGAGCCGGGCTCAGTCCCTTCCTAAATTTGATTTGGGCTACCGGAGAAATGGTGGAAATGAGGAAACATTAAATGGTTTCGTAATCGGTCTTTCTATTCCTTTGTTTGAAAACAAGAACACGGTCCGAAGAGCCAAAACTCAATACGAATATTCCAATGCCTTGATAGAAGACAATACCCAAAACCTGAAATCCAACTTGCAACAGTGGTATGAAAAAGCCTCAGCCTTAAACACTTCCTGTAAAGCATACGCTAGCATTCTGTCCGGACAACACAATATAGAACTTTTAAATAAAGCATTGGCTGCAGGACAGATTTCCATGATCGACTATTTTACAGAAATTGACACTTTATACGATAGCCAGGAAAATTACCTGACAGTAGAACAAGATTATTATATTACACTGAGTCAACTACTTCAGTATCAATTATAGCAAAATAAATGTAACCCAAAGGCGACGCAAATGTCTTCAGCTAAAAAGTCGCGACTACTCTAAGAAAACTGATAATATTCCGCTGAAGAATAAACGGGAAATATTTTACAGCTAACAAAACTTAACCGAACGAACCCGCCATGAGTTTGTTCGGTTTTGTGCCTCCTTGAGCATCCTCTCAAAGATAAGGTTTGAAGATTCAAACGGGGAAAATCTCTCCGCTAAAAAAGACTTGTTTTAATCGTCTAAAGAATGTATATCGATCTCTGAATTAGCATCTAGTAAGCGCTTGGCTGTAAGCGGATCCCTTTCCACTCCTTCTCCTTTATAATACATCAATGCCAAATAACAACGGGCTCTTAAATCTTTCCTTTCTATCGCCATTTCATAATAAACCTTGGCCTGTTGAAAATTCACTTCTGTGCCCTGCCCATAATGATACATATTCCCCACCATAAAAAGGACAGCCGGATCTTCCGTTCCGGCTAATTCTAAATAAAGCCGAAACGCCATTTCATAATTACCTTGATTATAAAGCTTTTCAGCTTTAGCCTTCTTATAATAAAAGACGGAATTTTTTTCCTTCTTTTCCATGGGAACCTTGAATTTCTAAGAGGTAAGAACGATCTTGTTCACACACAAAACGTCCGTTTGTTTTGGTCAAAAATAAATAAAATTTAATTAGTTTTTATTCTTGAAAGTTACTTTTTTTTTATTCATTATCAATTCGTTTCAAGTTCGCATTTCCATATTTCTATTGGGACAATCTCCTCAAAAAATAAACGGACGTTATTTAAGGTCATAAATTATTGATATACATAAAATTACAACTATACCACCTATTTTTTATAATCGATTGTTTTTTCTACTTCCTTTCCATCGGACTTTGCTTTTTACCTTTATTTTTCCGGGAAAATAAGACCTTGGAAACGTTTGAATAAAATTATCAAAAAACTTTTTTTATTCGGGGGAAATTTATATTTTTGTATCGGAGGTGAGGATTCCAAATTATAGGAATTCTTTTTTAGATAAAAGGCACTTATTGGAGGATAAGTGTCATTTATTTTTTTTATGTATTAACTAGAGCTTAAATTATATATTATGACTGGAAAAGTATCTTACGTAACGAAAGAGGGTTTAAAAAAGCTCCAGGACGAGCTTGACAGACTTCAAAATGTGGAAAGAGCTAAAATATCCAAAGCAATTGGAGAAGCAATTGAAAAAGGAGATATTTCAGAAAATGCAGAATACGATGCAGCTAAAGATGCCCAAGGCTTGTTGGAGGCTAAAATCGCCCAATTACAGGACACGATTGCCAGTTGCCGGGTGATTGATGAATCTCAATTAGACACGTCGAAAGTACAAATGTTAAATAAAGTCACGATCAAGAATATCAAAACGGGAGCTACGATGACTTATACCTTGGTATCCGAAACAGAAGCAGACTTTAAAGCAGGAAAATTATCCATCCACACCCCTATTGCCCAAGCTTTAGTGGGTAAAAAAATCGGTGATAAAGTCACTGTAAAAGTCCCGGCCGGTGAAATGGAATTGGAGATTTTAGACATTCGTTTATAAGGCAAAAATACGTTAGACGATAAAGTACCGACTCAAAAACCCAAAAATATGGCATCTATTTTTACGAAAATAATTCGGGGAGAAATTCCTTCTTATAAGGTAGCTGAATCTGACAAATATTACGCCTTTCTGGATATAGCTCCTTTACAGAAAGGACATACTTTAGTCGTTCCCAAACAGGAAGAAGATTATATTTTTGACTTGAGTGATGAGGAATTAGCCGGGATGATGGTCTTCGCCAAAAAAGTAGCAAAAGCCCTTCAAAAAAGTGTTCCTTGTCAACGGATAGGAGTAGCGGTGCTGGGGCTGGATGTACCCCATGCTCACATCCATCTGGTTCCTCTCCAACAAGGAAATGATTTGAATTTTTCCAATCCCAAAAAGGAATTTCCAAAAGAAGAAATGCAGGCATGCGCCGATCTTATCGCTTCGAATATGGAGTAATTTATCCGGAAAACCGGAATAATTTATCCGATAGAGGTCTCCCAAGATCGTCTTTTTGACTCTACTTCTTTTCGCTATGGACAAAGACTTGTCCGACGATTCGCTGAGACAAACCTTTTTCTCAAAGGAAAAAGGTTTGTTTCATTTATCAGTAAAATGTGAATCCGTTTCTGCGGACAAATCTATAGCTATTTTCAAAAAGTCGGTCCCCAAGGGGGACTCTTCTTTTTTTACCAGAAATATGTTAATTTTACCCGTCGAAAACAAATCCCGGAACGATGAAAAAGCGTGAAATGCATAATGCTTATGCCGACCTGGAAGGATACAATTGCTTTGGATGTTCTCCTACCAATCCTTTTGGCCTGAAATGCAAATTTGTAGACGAAGGAGAATATATTACCTGTCATTGGATGCCCTCGGAAAACTATCAGGGTTTCTTTCATATCTTACACGGAGGCATACAAGCTACTTTAATCGATGAAATTGCAAGCTGGGCCATCTTCTCGCATGCCCAAACGGCAGGAGTAACAACCGGAATGGAGATTAAATATCGTAAACCTGTTTACACGGATAGAGGCGAAATTTCCTTGAGAGCCAAGGTAGTAAAAGTAGAAAAACGACTTGTTACCGCCCGGGTTGAATTATTCAATGCGGCCGGAGAATTGTCGACAGAGGCCGATGTGGTGTATATGGTATATCCGGAAGAAATAGCCAAACGAAAATTGGATTGGCCGGGAGTAGAAGCCTTTTATAAAGCAGAATAAAAGTATTCGTAAAGGAAAGTGGAATATAAACAATAATCAGGTGTCTGTGCAAAATGAAAAAATATAAAAATGTAGTTTGGGATTGGAATGGAACGCTATTAGACGATGTAAAGACAGGAGTCAATACGTTAAATTGTATGTTGGAAAAAAGAGGACTCCCCACGCTTAGTCTCGCCACTTACCGGGATGTATTCGGATTTCCGGTGGAAGATTTTTACCGGAAAGTAGGATTCGATTTTCAACGGGAGAATTTACACGAAATTTCCGTCGATTTCGTAAATACATACGATCTCTTTGCCAAGGGTATTTGTTTAAATCCGGGAGTGGCCGACACATTACGTCAAATTCAGCAACTGGGAATAAAACAATATATATTGTCTGCCCTAAGAGAAGATCTGTTGAAGCAAATGGTCGTTGATTTTCATATTCAGCACTATTTTTATCAGGTATGCGGTTCCGACAATATCTACGCCGCAGGGAAAGTCGAACGGGGAAAACGAATGGTAGAAAAATACCTGATTTGTCCCGCAGAAACGCTGATGATAGGCGACACTATCCATGATGCAGAAGTCGCAAAAGCCTTAGGATTCGACGTACTTTTATATACAGGAGGACATAACAGCAGCGATCGGCTGGCCCAAACGGCTGAAATAATCACCCAAATGAACCAAATACCGGACTTCCTCGATAAGGCTGACTAATTTCAGACAGTTACAGGTATTTTTACACGCTCAAGGGAGATATTCCTGCTGAATATTTTTCATAGCTGCAAATAAATTATTCCGCACGTGAGGAGAAAAAGTTTCCATTTCCTGAAGAAGACGTCGGACAGCATCCCGGTTGGTGGCACGTTCATGCGGACATAATTTTTTCTGCTTCCGGAAGTTCCGGTAAGCGGCGTACTGGGTCGTTTCTGCATTGGTTATATAAATAAAAGGACGAATTAAAGTAAAAGTCCCGTCGAACATAGCCAGTTTAGGCGGCATACTGGCCATCGTTCCATTAAACATCATACTCATCAGCAAACTCTCGACCGCATCGTCCCGGTGATGTCCCAATGCCAGCTTCGTACATCCCCATTCTTTTGCTATTTCAAACAAAGCTTTCCGTCTATTCCAGGAACATACAAAACAAGCCGGCTTTCCGGAATTTTCCTTTACTTCCGTATTGACCGTTCTTACAATTAATTCGACTCCCAAACGGTCGCATAATTCCTGAATATATATATGATCGGTTTCGTAAACGACATTTTCGACGGCAATATGAGCAGCCACTACGGTATAATGTTTTTTGGGATCCCGGGCCCTTAACGCCAAGACTTCCAACAAAGCCAGAGAATCTTTCCCGCCGGATACACCCACCAATATTTTCTCCCCCTCCTCTATCATATTGTAATCATATATAGCCTTACCGGCTTTCCGGAAAAATTCCCGCATAAATAATTTTTCTTCCTTATTTCCCATCTCTCTACTATTAATTTTACCGTTTCCCTCCCTCTTTTTCGATACACAAAAATAAACGGAATTCTTTTTTTTTAAAGTTTTTTACTTTGTAAAATATTTCCCTATCTTCGTCTCTGTTATGCGACAGTAGGTTTGCAAATTTACATTATAGATTCAAAGACAGAGCTATAAGTTGTCTTATGTGTTGTCAAAATAAATGTTATTATAATCACCGATCAATTTCAATTTCATGAAAAAAACCCTATTTTTTATTGTATGTGCCCTTTTGGGACAGCAAACGATAGCACAAACAAAACCTTACTGGCAGGATGTTCAGACCGTAGCTGTAAACAAAGAGTATCCACGCTCTTCTTTTATGACTTACGAAAGTCGGGAAAATGCCTTGAAATCGGATTATGCTTCCAGCAAGTTTTATAAACTGCTAAACGGGACATGGAAATTCTATTTCGTTGATTCTTACAAAGATCTTCCGGAAAACATCACAGACCCCGACCTCAGTACCGACACCTGGAACGATATACAGGTACCGGGGAATTGGGAAGTTCAAGGATACGGAGTAGCTATTTATACCAATCACGGATATGAATTTAAACCTCGTAATCCGCAACCGCCGACATTACCGGAGGCGAATCCGGTAGGGGTATACCGGCGGGACATTGAAATTCCGGCCGATTGGCTGGAGAGAGACATCTTCCTAAACATTGACGGAGCAAAATCCGGCGTATATGTCTATATAAACGGTCAGGAAGTAGGCTACAGTGAAGACTCTAAAAATACAGCAGAATTCCGTATCAATCCCTATGTAAAAGCAGGTAAAAATGTCCTGACTTTAAAAATTTACCGATGGAGTACCGGTTCTTATCTGGAATGTCAGGATTTCTGGCGGATGAGCGGAATTGAACGGGATGTTTATCTGTGGTCGCAACCCCAAACTGCCCTGAAAGATTTCCGGGTAATATCCACCCTGGACGACCAGTATAAAGACGGAATATTTACTTTGAGTATGGATTTACGCAACAACAGTTCCCAACCGGCTCAGTTAACCGCTCTTTATGAATTATTGGACCGGGAAGGCAAAGTTGTAGCTACCTCTTCCGAACAAATTCACCTGAAAGCCGGAGGCGTAGAAACCGTGAATTTCCAAAAGACGTTGCCCGATGTCCGCACCTGGACTTCTGAGGATCCCCAGCTTTATCAGTTGTTAATGACCTTGCAAAAAGCCGGTCAAACGATAGAAATTGTCCCCTTTCCGGTCGGATTCCGGAAATTCGAAATCCGTCAGATTGCAGAAAAGGATGCCAATGGACACCCTTATTCGGTATTTATGGTAAACGGACAACCCATCAAATTGAAAGGGGTAAACATCCACGAACACAATCCCCTCACAGGCCATTATGTAACCGAAGAATTGATGCGGAAAGATTTCGAACTGATGAAACAAAACAATCTGAATTCTGTACGTCTTTGTCATTATCCCCAAAGTCGCCGGTTTTACGAATTATGCGATGAATATGGATTATATGTATACGATGAGGCCAATATTGAATCCCACGGTATGTATTACGATCTGCGTAAAGGCGGGACCTTGGGAAATAATCCGGAATGGCTAAAAGCCCATATGGACCGAACCATCAATATGTATGAACGGAATAAAAACTTCCCGAGTGTCGCCATCTGGTCGCTCGGAAACGAAGCTGGGAACGGATATAATTTTTACCAGACTTATCTTTGGATAAAAGAACGGGAGAAAGCCGGCATGAACCGTCCTGTATGTTACGAACGCGCCTTATGGGAATGGAATACGGATATGTATGTTCCCCAATACCCCAGCGCCAAATGGTTGGAACATATTGGAAAAAACGGCAGTGACCGTCCTGTAGTACCCTCAGAATATTCCCATGCCATGGGTAATTCTTCCGGTAATCTTTGGGACCAATGGCAAGCCATTTATAAATACCCGAATTTACAAGGAGGTTATATCTGGGATTGGGTAGATCAGGGAATCTGGGTAAATAAAGACGGTGGTTATTGGGCTTATGGCGGAGATTTCGGAGAAAACACTCCCAGCGACGGGAATTTTCTGATCAACGGTATTGTCCAACCGGACCGGACTCCTCATCCCGCTATGGCTGAAGTGAAATATGTACATCAAAATGTCGCTTTCACAAGTCCTCAAGATTCGTTGTTCCCTTCAAAAGCAACGACGACATTAAAGACTTTCCCGGTTGACATCACAAACCGTTTTTATTTCACCGATCTTTCTCGGTATAGAATTAAATATGTCCTTACAGCAAACGGGAAGAAAATCTCTGAAAAAGAACTTCCCCTGCAATTGGCTCCGCAACAAACGAAAAAAGTAAATATCCCGCTCGCCCTAAGAGCAGCAAAAGGTATGGAATACCATCTGAATTTTTACGTTTACACCCGGAATCCAGAACCGGGGATTCCGGCAGGAAGTCTTATTGCTCAAGAACAATTCCAACTCTTCAACCCTTTAAAAGCATTGAATTATACTCCTAAGGGAGGCCCTAAAATAGAAACGGCGACGGAAGGCGACAATCTGATTGCGAAATCCTCCCTCGTAAATTTCGTATTCAATAAACGAAACGGACTTGTAACCTCTTACCGGGTGAAAGGCACAGAATATTTTTCCGATGGTTTCGGAATCCAACCCAATTTCTGGCGGGCCCCCAGCGACAATGACTACGGTAACGGTGCCCCTACCCGCTTACAGGTGTGGAAGCAATCCAGTAAAAATTTTCAGGTAACGGATGCCGATATTTCTGAAGAAGGTAATGCTGCGGTTATCAAAGCGACCTACCTCTTAGCTGCCGGAAATCTGTATATTATTCAGTATAAAATTTTCCCCGACGGAATTGTAAAAGTAAATGCAGCATTTACATCCACTTCTATGGAAGAAACCCCGACAGAAGTTTCAGAAGCAACCCGCACAGCTACTTTCAGTCCGGAGGTAAAAGCCGCCCGGGAAAAAACCTCAAAACTGGAAGTACCCCGTATAGGAGTCCGCTTCCGTTTACCCCTTATGCTGAACCAAATTCAATATTTCGGACGAGGACCGGAAGAAAATTACGTGGACAGGAATGCCGGGACTTTCGTAGGACTTTATAAGTCGACAGCTGAGGAACTTTATTATCCTTACGTACGTCCCCAGGAAAACGGACATCATACCGATACCCGCTGGTTGGCTTTGACAACCGATAAAGGGAACGGCTTACTGATCAAAGCGGACAGCACCATCGGATTTAACGCCCTGCGAAATGCCATCGAAGATTTCGATTCGGAAGAAGCCCTTCCCCACGATTACCAATGGTCCAATTTCACACCGGAAGAAATTGCCAATCATAATCCGGAACTGGCTAAAAATAAACTGAGGAGAATGCATCACATCAATGACATAAAACCCCGTAACTATATTGAGGTATGTGTAGATATGAAGCAACAGGGCGTCGCCGGTTATAGCAGCTGGGGAGCTCGTCCGGAACCCGGCTACAACATTCCGGCCAATCAGGATTATAAGTGGGGCTTTACTTTAGTACCGCTTTCCGGTACTTCTGAATTAGCACCGAAATCCAGAATAAATTACGAACCCGTTCGGTAAAAAAACAAATATAAATAGCCGGAAAATTGAAGAAAAATAGATTAACACTGCGCTGACAAAGGAACTAAAGTGATTATAATTCCTTCATCTGAACCGAAGGTTCCTTCCTCAGCCAATCGTCAGTGAAACATCAATCCATTTTCTTAAACAGTTTTCCGGCTATTAATAAATTTCTCCCCCAATTAACGTTCTTTTACGCAACGTACTGCATACCCCAAATAACGTGCATTATTGGTCGGCGGACAGCAAACAGATGCGCTGAAATAAAAATTAGCCCCATAGGTAGTAGACCTGTAATCGGGTGCCGATGTCCATTGCGAACCGTTGCTGCCGATGCTACTATAACTGCCCGTACCGCTACCGTAATAGCCATTTAAGGGATACCAGGCTTTTTCGCCAGTCCCTCGTCCCTGAATATAAAACCAAAAACCACCGTCCTCTTTCAAAGTTTCGAGGTTTGCAGCATTCGCTGTAGCAGCTTTACCGTTATTGAATTTTGTGTATGTCGTCTGGAAACCGAAATACAGGTATTGAGGCGGCAGGCAGTAACCTGCAGGACAGGGATCAAAAATACTCTTATGGGTATAATCGAGTGAAATATAACCCGGATTGCGGGTATCGCCATAATAATTGGTATAAGAAAGTGGCGTATGTTGTCCCCATAGGTTGTAATAAGCTTCTCCGACAAGCGAGCATCCTCTATCGGGATGGGCAATAGCTTCTTTAAGGTCCATGGAATGACAAACAGACGAATTTTCGTCGCCCGTAAAGCGTTCTGTAACAGCTTCCGCCTCTAAAGCGCCCTGTTTCAATGACCATATCTGGTTTAAGGTTGGAGAACCATTTACGGAATGAAGCGCTCCTGGGAAAGGCACATTGAATCCCCAGCAATAAGCTAAACCTGTGGTAAGCAAAACATCGGCCGAATTCTCGCCCGGATTGGCTCTTTCCGCACCCAGATTCCGGTCCATCGCTTCAACGTCGCCAATTGCTGTCCATTGTTCTTCCGTCAGTAACCATTTCGAAGGATCCGTAGCCGTCGGAATATTGTCGGCAGTAAATTTATAAACCTGAAGTTTACTGGTTTCCGTAGGATCGTCAGCCGCATCAACCACCCAGATATGCCAGGTCCAGAGGGCTCCGGCTGCAGCATCGCTTCCATAAACCGTAATAACGGCATTTCCCTTCCGTCCTGCACTTACTGTAAAGTAAATAAAAGAACCGGCCAATTCTTCACTGATTGAAGCATCTCCCCGGACAGTCACACCGCCGCCCAACTGCAACGAACCGCTCACGGCATTGCCATTATTCATGGCAGCTATCCCTTGCGGCCCATTTCCCCTAACATTCGCAGGGAAACGATAGGTACGGTCTTCCGCTGCAGCCTGTACCACATAACAGTTTGCAGTCGCTTCTGTACCTAAATCAATAACCGTTCCGCCACCCGGGAATTCCCGTGTAGATACGGCTTTTATCAGGCAATCGGAAAGATTACTGCTTTCACCCTCCATCCATACAACTTGCGCTTGCGGAATCGCTACCGAAGGCTGGGTAAAAACAATGTGACGTTTGATATTAGGTTCTGCTGTGAGGATGACCTCTGCCGAACGTTCCTGCCCATCGGCGTTTCGCTCAGCCAGAAAAGCCAGTGTTTCGTTATGCATTTCGCTGCGGGCCTCCACCTGAGTGAGCCATGTCGCTTCGGCAGGGATCGTCACCGTATAATCGGTATTGGTCGTTACAGCTACCAATACCGTTTCTCCCTCGGCTGCAAGCGTATAAGTTTTCTCTTCGATGTTTACTACACGCACGGCCTTTTGAGTCACACGGATACATTGCTCCAAAGAATTCGAAGCAGCTATCAACCCGACTTCCGTTTCCCGAGGTTCCCCTGCCGTATTGGCCATAGCACTGAAAGTCAATAATTCGATACCTTCCTCTGTACGGGTACTGACCAAAGAAAGCCACACCGCCGCTTCATCAGGAATTTTCACGGCATATTCCAGATTAGCTTTTACCTCAATGGTAAATTCCCCACCCGCTGCCTCGATTTCATACTCCGAAACAGAAGGTTCCAGCACAAGAGTTGGATCATCTTCACAACCTGTAAACAACAGGGCTGTAAATAACAATAACATTGAAACTAATTTCATAAAGCTTGTATTTAAAAAGATTATTATTGAAACCAAAAATAACACTTTCATTTTATTTTCTTAAATAAATCTTAATTTTTTAACTTATCTATGTAGAATACAAAATCATGTACTCTTATTTTTGGCCTAAATTTTATGTATACCTTATAGATGAACTACTGCTCGGCAGATAAATAATTCCACCGTACTTCGCATATCAATTCCCTGATTTCAAAATACTTCAACCTGTAACAATAACGTAACAATAATGTAACACATCCGTCACAAGAGGTATGTAATATTGCATACAGAAAAATTATCTTTTAAATAGAAAAAAAATGAACAAACTTTTAATCGTTATTTTAGTACTGGCCTTAGCAGCCTGCGGAAATTCGAAAAAAAATAAAGCGGGCTCTACAAATGCTGAAGATATAACCCTTACAGGAGCAGGGGCTACTTTTCCCCTTCCTTATTATAATCTGGCATTCAAAACATATAAAGATTCCACCGGCGTAACAGTTACTTATGGGGGTATCGGAAGTGGCGGAGGAATACGGAGTTTGAAAGACCGAATTGTAGATTTTGCCGGAAGTGACGCCTTCCTTTCTGACAAAGAAATCAGTGAAATGCCTTCCCAGACGATTCATATTCCCACTTGTCTGGGAGCCGTCGTACTGGCTTATAACCTGCCGGAAGTAAAGGATCTGAAACTTACCGGGGAAATTATCGCCGATATTTATTTGGGAAAAATAACGAATTGGAAGGATCCCCGAATCAAAGCAATTAATACTCACGCTTCTTTGCCGGACAAACCGATCCATGCCGTTTACCGTTCAGACGGCAGCGGAACGACGTATGTATTCAGCGACTATCTTTCCAAAGTCAATGAGACATGGGCTACCCAGGTCGGTACAGGGAAAGCGCTGAAATGGCCGGCAGGAATCGCCGCTAAAGGGAATCCGGGAGTGGCCGGAACAATCAGTCAAACGGAAGGGGCCATCGGATACATCGGTTCAGAATATGCCTTCGCTTTGAAAATACCTGTAGCCTTACTGCAAAACCAAGCCGGGAATTATATTACACCCAGCACAGAAAGTATTTCGGCCGCAGCTTCGACCGAGCTTCCGGCAGATACCCGGACTATGATTACCAATTCCCCGGCTGCCGACGCTTATCCGATCAGTTGTTTCACCTGGATTATCTTATACAAAGAACAAGCTTATAACAACCATACCCTGCAACAAGCAGAAGCCAATATTAAATTGTTGCATTGGATACTCAGTGATGCAGCACAGCAGTTGACCACGAAAGTACATTATTCTCCGCTGCCCCAAACAGCAAAAGAAAATGCAAAACTTTTACTGCAGTCCGTGACATTCAACGGAGCCCCCCTTCTGAAATAACGACTTTATCTATGATTTTAAGGGAGTAAATACCCTTAAAATCATAACCTTCAAATCTCAAAAGAATGCGGGATTATATTTTCAAACGCTTACTTTTTATTTGCGCCTTACTGATTCTTCTAATATGTGGCGGAATGTTTTATTCCCTCATAAGCGGTGCAATACCGGCTTTCGAGCATTTTGGAGTTTTCCGTTTTATATTTTCGGCAGAATGGGACCCACATCCCGAAGCCGAACAATACGGAGCTCTTTCGTTCATCACCGGAACAGTACTGACCTCTTTTCTGGCCCTGGTATTTTGCCTGCCGTTTTCCCTTCCGGTAGCTCTGTTTACCGGAGAATATTTCAAAGGAAAAAAGGTAGCCTCCGTCATCAGTGCCGTCATCGATTTACTAGCCGGAATTCCTTCTATCGTCTATGGGTTATGGGGATTTTATACCCTCCGCCCCCTTATCATGGATTTAGGACTTTCCAGTCAGGGATTCGGAATACTTACAGCTTCTCTCGTTCTGGCCATCATGATTATACCTTATGCAGCTTCTTTAAGTGCTGAATTCATTTCTATGGTTCCCAGGGAATTGAAAGAAGGAGCCTATAGCCTAGGGGCTACCCGCCTAGAAGTCATCCGGAACGTAATTTTCCCGGCTTCGGGCTCCGGAATCTTTGCCAGTTATATCCTAGCCTTGGGGAGAGCCCTAGGGGAAACAATGGCTGTAACTATGCTGATCGGGAATACCAACAATATTCCCTATTCCCTTGGGGATACCGGAAATACAATGGCCAGTGTTATCGCCAACCAATTCGGAGAAGCCGACGGACTGAAATTAAGTTCTTTGATTGCTATTGGTCTGCTTTTATTTCTGATCACAGCCATCATTAACTTTATCGGAAAGCTGATCATGAAAAAATTAAGTTAACTCATGCCCGAAAATGAAACCTATGAGCAGTTTAACCTATCGACATTTTAAAGACCGCTTATTCTTTTGGACGGTTTGTATTTTCTCCGCCCTGACGGCAATTCCTTTAATCCTCATTATCTGGGAAGTCGTCAAGAAAGGCTACAAACAAATCAACCTGAATTTTTTTACGGAAACGGCGCCCAGTACTCTAGATGCCATGCTGGCACGCAATAGCGGAGAACTAATCCCCGGAGGTATTGCCAATGGTATTACCGGCACCCTCCTCATGGTAGTGATTGCCTCTCTATTGGCCATTCCCACCGGCATTCTAGGCGGTATTTATCTGTCAGAAAAGCCGAAAACCTGGTTTTCTATTCTGATCCGTTTCCTTACCGATTTGGTACAAGGCAGTCCTTCTATCGTCATCGGTATCATTGCCTATTCTTGGATTGTCAAGCCTTTAGGAAGCTATTCCGCTCTGGCCGGCAGTATTGCCCTCTCCATTATGATGCTTCCGTTGATCATCCGTTCGACCGAAGAAACCCTTAAAATGTTACCCGGTAGTCTGAAAGAAGCAGGATTAGCCCTCGGAGCCTCCTATACCCATGTTATTCTAAAAGTCCTGCTTCCCTCCGCTTTCGGAGGATTATTTACAGGAATTCTGCTGGCCATTTCACGAGTCATGGGAGAAACCGCCCCTCTTATGCTTACAGCTTTGGGAAGTTCTGCTATCAACTGGGATATACTCAAACCCACCAGCGCCGTTCCACTACTGATCTGGGAATTTTACAACGACCCCAATCTGATCGATATGATCTGGAGTTCCTCCCTCTTTCTTTTGCTCTTAATCCTCCTATTAAATATCATAGCTAAACAAGTCGCCCGAAAATGGAAAATACAATAACTTTGAAAAAACAAACGGTTGAAAACAAAAAATATATGTCTACGGCAATCCCTGAAGATCCGATATTACAACTGAAAAAGGTTTCGATCTCTTATACAGCGGGGAAAAATGCAGTGAACAATGTCAATGCCGATATCCGGAAAAAATGTATTACCGCCATTATGGGGCCATCCGGATGCGGAAAAAGTACTCTCCTCAGAGCAATCAACCGTATGCACGAACTCTATCCCGATATACGGATATCCGGAGAGATTTTGATGAATAATCGAAATATTCTGAAAATGAATCCGATGGAAGTGAGACGCATGGCCGGTATGGTTTTCCAACGCCCCAATCCCTTCCCCACCATGAGCATATACGAAAATGTCTTAGCCGGCTATAAACTGAATGGAATTTCCCTCCCCAAAAAAGAAAAAGACGAACTGGTCGAAACCTGTCTGACAAACGTCGGCCTGTGGAACGAAGTGAAAGACTCTCTTTTGAAAAAAGGGACTTTTCTTTCCGGAGGACAACAACAACGGCTTTGTATTGCAAGGGCTTTAGCCTTGAAACCAGAAGTACTGTTAATGGACGAACCCACATCCGCCCTCGATCCCATAGCTACCAACCGGATAGAAGAACTCTTGCTGCAACTGAAAAACGAATTCACCATTCTCATCGTCACGCACAATATGTCCCAAGCCGCCCGTATCTCGGATTATTCGATGTTTATGTATCTCGGAGAATTGATTGAATACGACAAAACCCAAAACATGTTTACAAATCCAAAAGACAAGCGGACAGAAGAATACCTGAACGGACAGTTCGGATGATGCAAAACCAGTAGCACAATCCATTTATAAAATTTACACAAATCTAGAATCTTTATCAATTATGAATAGACTGAGAGAAAAATTCTTTCTGAGAATAAGCCAGGATTTTGAAGTGATGTCGAAAATGGTCATACAGCAAATCCATCAAACACAACGACTTTTGGAAACCAATACGCTTCCGGAAATTTATACGGAAATCCACAACAATGAACGCATCATCGATAGTCTGGATGTAAAAATGCGGGATGAGGTTATCAATACCATCGTCCTTTATAGTCCCCGAGCCGGCGATTTACGCAAAATTATGGCTTATTACGACATGACGGCTTATCTGGAACGAATCGGCGACCTTCTCATAAATATTTCCATATTCATGAATCAGGTCAATATCGGAGGCGCTATTTTTCCCTTATATAAAAATCATATATCTAAATTGTGGACAGTGGCAGAAAACATGGTGCAAAATGCTATATTTGCCTTTACCTGTGAAGATAATAACCTAGCCAAAGAAACAATTAACCTGGATGATATAGTCGACACTTTACACCATGAATTAACCCAGAAATTAAGGACTCAAAATGCAGACAAGACACTCAAAGAACAACAATTGACAGACATTTTAAGTCTGAGTAGCATATCCTATAACATTGAACGGATCGGAGACAATGCAACCAACATTGCAGAAGCAGCTATCTATCTGATGGAAGGGAAAAATATCAAACATCAGGGAAAAGAAAATACAGATATTTTGCAAGCGGGCAGCGAAGGATGACGAAAAAAGAATATAAGACTCAATATAAAAACAGATACCTTAAATCACAAATAACATATGGAAAGGAAAAAAATTTTAGTGGTCGACGACGAAGAGGATTTATGCGAAATTCTTCAATTTAACCTGGAAAGTGAAGGCTTTGCTGTAGATATCGCCAACTCCGCAGAACAAGCATTAAAAATCATATCGGAAGCACATAAATTGATCCTACTGGATGTAATGATGGAAGGTATGTCCGGTTTTAAAATGGCCGAAAAGGTCAGAAAGGAAATGCACCTGAACATACCCATTATTTTTCTGACAGCCAAAGATACAGAAAATGATATGCTGACCGGCTTTAGTCTGGGAGCAGACGATTATATCCCCAAACCATTTTCTATCAAAGAAGTAAGCGCACGTGTAAAGGCAGTACTGAAACGAACCGGAAATCAGGACCTGCCGGAAACCAAACAAACAATAGAAGCCGGCGAACTGATCATTGACCTGGTTTCTAAAAATGTTACCCTCAAAGATCAACCGATATTGTTAACGAAAAAAGAATTTGAAATTTTGAGTACAATGGTCAAATCTCCCAATCGTATCTTTTCCCGGGAAGACTTTTTGACCAGAGTCTGGACCGACGACGGATATGTGTTGGAAAGAACAGTAGATGTACACATCACCCGCTTACGAAAAAAACTCGGAGATTTTGGGAAACACATTGTCAACCGCTCCGGATATGGCTATTGTTTCGAAATCTGAAAATAAACAAATTTACAATCTCAAACGATTGTAAAGCCAACCCCGACAAGGACACCAAACTTTATTAAAAATCTTCGGACAACGAAATAGAACTCAATAACTTTAAACATATACCTCCGATGTATTTATCCTATAAAAAGAAAATATTCTTCTACTTTTTCCTGGTATTTCTGGTATTTACAACCATTATTGTTCTGGTACAACGCAATCGGGAAAAGGTATATAAAACAGAAAATCTACGTACCAATTTAAACACCTACACCCAACTTATCAGCCACTATATCCGACAAAATCCTCTACAGGCGGATACGGGACTAAACTCTGTGGGGAACCTCCTTCCCCTTCTCCCAGACAGTCTTCGGATTACGATAATGGACGAGAAAGGGAAAGTACTGTTTGATAATACCCTGCCAGAAGAAAGGGAAATCGAAAACCACCTATCCCGTCCGGAAATCTCTTCTGCCTTCGTACACGACAACGGCAGCGCTATCCGTTTCTCTACGACAAAAGGGAAAGAATATTATTATTACGCCTATCACAATTCCCCTTATTTTATAAGAGTCGCCCTGCCCTATAACGTAGAACTGAAAGATTACCTGGAAGGAGATAATATTTTTATGTATTTTATCGTCCTGCTTTTCTTTATTGCACTGATTTCTCTGCTTTATCTGGCCGATCGCTTCGGGAAAGCCATCACGGGATTGAACGATTTTATCACCTCTGCCGAAAATAACCAGCCCGCATATAAAAAAATCCATTTTCCGGATACCGAACTGGGCGTCATCGGTAATAAAATTATCAATAATTATAAATTACTGGAAGAAAGTAAAAATCAACTCCGGCAAGAAAAGGAAAAGCTGCTCCGGCATTTTCATTATTCCGACGAAGGTATCTGCATTTTTTCTGCCGATGGGCAAAAAACTTATGCCAATACTCATTTTATCCAATACCTGAATATCATTCTCGATGAACCTACTTTCGAAGTAAAGGCCGTCCTGGAAGAAGCAGACTTCAAAGATTTACGCATATTTCTGAAAAAAAATACGCCTGTAAATCCACAATCGACTACCCTCCCTATCTATCAGGGAAAGATCTCTAAAAACGGGAAACATTTTGCCGTAAAGTTGATCATTTTCAATGACAATAGCTTTGAAGTAACCTTAAACAATATTTCAAATACAGAAAAAAACAGGTTGCTGAAACAGGAAATGACCAATAATATCGCCCACGAACTAAAGACCCCGGTAAGCAGTATCCGAGGGTATATCGAAACACTGCTGGACCAACCCGATATTAAGCCGGAAAAACAGAAATTCTTTCTAGAACGTACCTATACTCAGGTACTCCGGTTGTCCGATCTGATCCGGGATGTCGCCTTAATTACTAAAACGGAAGAAGCGGCCGATCTCTTCGAAAAAGAATGTATTAATATTCACGACACAATTACAGAAGTGACTACTGACCTGCAAAATCAAATCCGCGACAACCATATCCAAATTCTTAACAACGTAGATGAAAGTGTGGAAATCGAAGGAAATCATACCCTGCTCTATTCCATTTTCCGGAATCTGATCGACAATGCCCTCAACTATGCCGGCGAAAATATCACAATCGGCATCGATAATTATACAGAAGACAATGAATTCTATTATTTCTCCTTGTACGACACAGGATGTGGCGTAGAGGAAGCCTTTCTGGACCGGATATTCGATCGCTTCTACCGGATCAATGAAGGCAGAAGCCGCAAGAATGGAGGGTCCGGTTTAGGCCTTTCTATCGTCAAAAATGCTGTTCTCTTTCATAAAGGGCAGATTTCCGCCAAAAACAGAAAAGACGGCGGTTTGGAATTTATCTTTTCTTTACGAAAGAAGCTCTATTGAGCCCAAAATGCTGTTCTCCACAGAATTTTTGAAGTTCTTTTTTCAAAGCCTGAGCCTAAATTTATAGGTTTCAGGCTTTTCCTTTTTAATATCCCCCGTATTTCAAACAAAAAAGTTAAAAGATGTAATCCGACGCAACTATTTCAATTTTTGTACATCTTTTAAATGTCCGGGCAAAGGACAAGGGCTAAGTAATAAAAACAACTAAGTAATAATTATGGGAATTATAAATCATTTATTTATGGGCAATTCTTTCCTAATAGATCGGCAAGAAAAACATCGGTTCGTGCGAAAGAAAAGCAGGCATATTCTTTTATTTCCTCTTTTTTTATTGAGTTTCTTTATCGTTTCCTGTGATGATAAATACGAAGATTTAAGATACGAATACAGCGATTACGGCATTATTCACAAAAACGGAGAGCTTACGACCATTCAAACTGATCGGGGAGCCCTTGTATGCCCTTCGGTTTGGAATATTCCTGCCGAATTCAAAAACAAGGATCGTGTGCTGATTTATTTCAATTTGTTAGGAGAAGCCGACAGTACCGAACAGTTCGATTACTATGTAAGGATAAATGAAATACATAAAATTCTGACCAAAGACCTTATCGAATACAGCTCCGAAATTTCTGACAGTCTTGGTTACGACCCGATTCAACTGTATAACCTATGGATCAGTCGGGAATTTATCAACTTCGATTTCTATTACGGTGCAGGTGCTCCGAACCTAAAACACATGATCAACCTGGCCTTGCATCCCGAAAAAACGGCAGACAACCGTATTTTACTGGAATTCCGTCACAATGCTTTCCGTGATCCTTACAATTATAAATACCATGGAATCGTTTCTTTCCGAGCAGCCGAGCTCCTGGATACCCCTCAGGATTCCGTGTTATTACGGATAAAATACAGGGGGCTTGAACAAGACAAAACAGTCGATCTCACCTGGATTCCGCAGGAAAACAAGCTGATTAAACCGGAGCTGAATCCCACCGAAATTCCGCTCTCTCAAACCGAAGTCCTGCACTAATTCACAAACCTTACTCTACTATTTATATAAACTCAACATCAAATTATAGAGGAAATCTCTTCCTCTATAATTTAGTTAAAAATTCAAATCCATTTCTTGTATTTCCAATTACTATTATTACCTTTGTCCGCACAATAACGGGGCGTAGCGCAGCCCGGTAGCGCATCTGCTTTGGGAGCAGAGGGTCGCAGGTTCGAATCCTGTCACCCCGACGATTGAAAAACAAGCAGTTACATATGAGTGTAGCTGCTTTTTTTATGCCCTTTTTTGTATCGCACCTTCAGCATGCCGTTTTTTACCTCAAAAATGTCAAATAACTCACGTTTAATCACACAATAGATTCATCATTCTCTGTAATCTTTTAGTGTTTGATTGAATTTTATTGCTTTTACAAAGGAAGACCATTTAGCCGATCAGCAGTTGATTTTGTGTGAAATATAGCTAATAGAGAAGATTAAAATCTTGTTTCGAGATTTCTCAATAGAAAAAAATTAGTGGAGTTGGGGGCTTAATATATAGAATCATGGAGGGTATATTTAAATCAGTTGGTAAAGTCATATTGATTTTTGTATCTTCTTCAAATAGAAGCTATGATTTTGCCAACTGTTTTTGAAAAAATTTAACTGATTTTTCATTTAAGATAGGAAAAAGAGCTCCATTAATTTATTAAAATGAAAAAGGAAGGGGCACTTCGATTATGAAAAGCCCCCTTCCATATTAGCTGACTATTTTTAAATCCGCTATTGATCTTTACCATCTGGCAGGTTTACCCATACCTTGTCAATTCGTACGCCATCCATATCCACTACTTCAAAGACAAAGTTGTACCAACGGACTTGTTCCCCTGATTGCGGGATATGTTCCAGCAACTCCAAAATCAAACCGCCTACTGTATTATAATTACAATTTTCAAACAATTCTTCCTGTTGAAAATAAGTGAGGAAATCATAAAAAGGACATTGCCCGTCTACCAACCATCCTTCACCATTGACACGTTTGATAATATTCGGTTCTTTGTGCGTATCATTCACCGTCCCTAACAATGCTTCCAAGATGTCCCGTAAAGTAATAATTCCCTGGCACACGCCGAATTCATCGCAAATCAACGCCCGGCTGATTCCTTGTTCTTTCATCTTTTCCAAAGCCTTATACACACTCATATTCTCCGGGAAATAAGAAGCCGGACGTACAATGTCCGCCAGATTGAAATCCGGTGCATCCAGATGCAATACCAAATCCTTGAGTGAAATTACGCCCTTTACTTCGTCTTTATTACCTTCTGTCACAGGATACATATCGAAAAGCTGATTTTCCAGAGCTTTCATTACTTCATTTTTCGTCATATTCATATGCAGCCATATTATCTCATTCCGTTGGGTCATTATGTCATCTACCTTCAAATCCCCCAGCAAAAATACCCGTTCTACAATGTCTTGTTCCACTTCTTGTACCTCGCCGTCTTCTTTTCCTTCCTGTACGATTGATTTGATTTCTTCTTCAGTCACCTTACTTTCAGCCTCTTTCAATCCCAGCAAATTGAACATTCCGGAAGTACTTTTCGACAATATCCATACAAAAGGGGCAGCCGCCAGTGAGAGTATATACATCGGCCGGGCGATGATTTTAGAGGCCTTTTCTGCTACACTCAATCCGATCCGTTTCGGAACGAGTTCTCCAAAAATCAAAGTAAGATAAGTAACCACTACCACGATTACAATTTGAGCAATCATAGGCGAATAGGCAGGAGAAACACCCCAGCCCCGGAGTATACCGGCAAAATCATCTGCCAGCGTAGCCCCTGAATAAATACCCGTTAAAATCCCGATTAGTGTGATCCCAATCTGAATCGTCGAGAGAAAACGATCTGGTTCGTTAGCCAGCTTTAAGGCAAGCCTGGCTAGCTTGCTGCCTTTTTTGGCATCCGTGGAAAGACTGGATTTCCGAGCGGAAATCAACGCAATTTCGGACATTGCAAAAAGTCCGTTCAACAAAATAAGAGCTATAATGATTAAAATTTCGTTCATATAAAATTAATTTTGATGATTCCGTCCTGGACGGAGAAGAATATTCCTATGCCTAAAAGCATATACCCGAAAAGTGGGCTAGGAAGTAAGGTTTCACTCCTTTTTTAAAGGATGACCGTAATAAAAAAGTAACGAACCGCTAAATCAGGTAAACACAGCAAATCATATGCGTATGACGATTATCCAACGGAAAATACGAGGGAGTTTCAACACTCAGAATAGTCCCTAAGTACGCGGGTACAATTTCCGGAACAATTGAAAAAAATAACCGGGGAGCAGAAAAAACAGGCCGTACCTTATAGTAATAAGATTCCCTCGGTTCATCGGCATCCTCTTTCCCTTCATCGGCAGAATAATAAGCCTTTGCTACAGGTTTTACCTGATCTCTGAAAGCAGAACATTCCAAAATATCTAATTGTACCAGCAAAACAAGCAGTACAAACATAAGATGTATAAAACGCCTGGGGCCTGAATCTTCACTATCCATTGAATGAATTGTTTTCTGCTACGAAATTATATAAATTACCCCTTTTATAATACGATATTTTTGGTAATTACAAAAAATTTACATTTTTTATAATTCACATCCCTTCGTTTCCGATTTTCCCTTCCAGCTTTTTATTCCTTTACATAAGGGGCAAAGTAAACCAGAAACGGGATCCTTTCCCCGGTTCTGACTGGAGTCCAATCCGACCATTGAGCTGCTCTACGATACTTTTACAAATAGGGAGTCCCAAACCTGTCCCATGGATAAAGCTATTGAGTTTGACAAAACGCTGGAAAATTGCCTGTTGTTTTTCCGGCAAAATACCGATCCCTGTGTCCGCCACATAGAATTCGATTTCATGCTCATATACCTGATATCCCAAGGTTATTGTACCGGTAGTCGTAAATTTTTGGGCGTTATTGATAAAATTCGTAAGTACTTGCTGAATCCGGTTTCTATCGCTCCGGATATGAAATTCCGGAAGATATTCATCGAACAGAAGTTCCACCCCCGGAGGAGTTTTGTATTTTAACACCTGAACGATATCCTGACACAAGGGATTGACAGAAACATCTTCCATTTTCATTTCAAAGGTTCCGGCCTCAATTTTGGACAAGTCGAGAATATCTGAAATAAGCTGCAATAACAATTCATTGTTTTTTTCAACAATTCCCAGATATTGTTGTTGCTCACTTTTATCGTCTGTTTCAGCCATTAACGTGGAAAAACCGACAATCGCATTTAAAGGGGTGCGAATCTCGTGACTCATATTAGCTAAAAAGGCAGATTTTAAACGATCGGATTCCTCCGCCCTTTCCTTTGCAGTGATCAATTTGGATTCAATCTCTTTTAGTTCCGTAATATCATAATTGATCGAAAGCATTTCAATCACTCCATCCTGCGGCCGATAATCCCGGACCAAAACATTTGTCCGGGTCCAGGTCTGTCGGCCATCTTCATGAAAAATACGAAGATCTTGCCGGACATTGGAAACTTCTCCGCGAATAACCTTCTTTAAAAAATCGGACATCACCTTCCGGTCCTCCGGATGTAAATGAGAATATACGCCTATAATTTGATTCAGGGGAACACCTTCCGTTTCCCCGACATTCTGATACCAACTATCCAAAGCATAACCGTCACAACTCAGTGCATCGAAATGAGCATACCCCACTTTAGCATAGTCTCCAACAAGAGTAAAAAAATCTTTAAACTCCTGGATTTGATTATAGGCCACGGTTTCTTCCGTCCGGTCGATATGAATCATTAAATAATTTGTAAAATTATTTTGAGAATCATATAAAGAAGTAATTTTCGTAAGTAGATTGATTTTTCCGGTTCTATTGGAAACATAATAACCATTCAATTTAGAAAAATCGTAATCGAGTGTAAAATTGGCATCTTCTTTCTTACGCATTTTCTCTTTTATCTCCTCCGGCATAAGAGGATGCTCAAAAATATTGCTACCTAAAATAGCTTCTTTGTCCTGTAAACCGAAAATCTCCAGCTCTTTATCATTAATATCGATCAAATTTCCTTCTTTATCGTATAGTTCAATCCCCGCCGGTAAATTCCGGTAAATATTACGTAGAATACGCTCGCTTTTGTCGAGTGCTTTATGCGCTTTAAAGGTCTCGGTCATATCCGAAAACAAGATTACAATTTCATCTTTATGAGGCGAATAAATGATGCCATGACAATATCTATCCTGCACTTCCAGGTAGTAACTCTTTTCCAAAGGTTGTCCGCTTTGAAGAATATCTTCAAAGATCCGGAGATCCTCCTGTATTTCCGTTTTCAACAAACTAGCCCGTTTTCCGATAATGTCCGTACTGCTATTGTAGATACGCAGACAAGTTTCATTGGCGTCTTTTAAAATATAGTCGATTATTTCCTGGCTTTCATTGTAAATCAATCCAAGCCGGATATAACCGATAGGCATATACTTATACAAATCAGCCAGATATTGTTTTTCTGCCAACGCCTGTTCTTCAGCTTTCCGTAATTCGATACATATACTGATAATATTCACTAAAGAAGAAAACCATTGATAATCTTCATTTTTCCATATATGATTTTTATCGGCTACATCAATTCCGGCATAACCCGAAACCCCATTACGAGAGAACATCGGAACGACCAAAGTTGATTGAACCCCTTGTTCCTGAAGAATTTCCTTTATTTTTATGGCTTCCGGTGGGAGTTCATCCAAACTAGCCAGTATGATTGGATTCCCTCGTTTTATCAACTGTGTGGTCCACCATTCATCATTCCTTACGGGTATATTTACGACATGAGATATCGTAAAAGGAAAAGTTTCATTACTCACCTGATAACGGCAAATACAAGTCTGATTTTCCGTGTCGTATTCCACAATATAAGTACGGCCTTTCGGAAACTGCTGTAAAATATCTCCTAAAATTTTATGAATGACACTTCCTATATCCCCTGCCTGAAACAGAGAAAACAAAGAACGAGAAATACTATTTTGTTGGCTGAACAAATTGTTCACACGTTGTAGAGTTGACTCGACAGAACTGGTACTCAAAGGCGAATCCAGGCATTCCATAAAACCGTACGTCTTTAAATTGCCCTCTGCATCTGTTTCCTTAGAACAAAGTTTCACCCGCAGCCACTGTACTCCTTGAGGGGTAGTAATAGGATAAACCTGATCGTATACGTTTTGTGTTTTTCCGAATGTAAACTCATTAACCGTACGAAGACGGTAATCCTGGCAGATCAAATTCCGGAAATCTTCAAAACTAATGACTCCCTCCGGACCTAAATTTAATAAACGACTGATAAAAGGAGAGCAACGGTATTGTTGTTTAACAAAGTCCGCTTCCCACCATCCCATCCGGCCTTTACTCATCAGACTTTCAATACGTTTATTGTCAAATTGCTCCATAACAGTGTTTTATTTTTTGCAGATGCAACAAATGTAAGTAATTATTACAAATTTTAGTTCCCCAATCTATTTTTTAGTATATCGTTTATTTATAAACTTTTTCAATCCCCTATATAATTGAAGATACTGAATTTATAAAATACTACTTTCCTTTTCTTAAAATAGTTTCTTACCCTAAAAAGTAAAAATCCTTTATTTATTCTTTTAGTTTGATTTTTACCCTCATGGATTTTTTCAAATTTTATAGTTTTTTTATACTATATTCGAAAAATTACTTTACTTTGGTAAATTATTTCTACAAGGTAGTGTGTCATCATAACCAGCAAAAATTACATGAGTCGTTGGGGGTATTTTATCATATTATTTTCAGGCTTTTACTTTATAAAGCCTGTTTCTGCCCAGACCTTGGTAAGAGATAGTTTGACAGCATTGCTTAAAGAAGCGTCAAACCCGAAAGCAAGGGTAGATATTCTTCTGAATCTAAAAGATTTACATGAAGATTCAGAGCTGAATTTACCTTATTCTAGAGAATTGTTCGAGGAAGCAAAAAAGGTAAAAGATACCTATGCCTTATCTGTAGCCATTATACCTATTATAAGGCAATATGCGACTTACCGGGAAAAAGAAGATTCTTTGAATTACTATCTTTCGACTTTACAAGAACTAACCCGAAACAGCCCGCAAGAAGGAATCGCTAATTATTGTCACTTAGCCATATCATTTTTAAAAATTACACTAGAAATAGATAAAAATCAAAAAAAAGAATTGTGTTTACAAATTGTCAGGCAATTAGAGGCACATCATCCTTCCGCTGATCCCTATCAAGAAGCGGATGAACTTTTTCTTTCCGGAATTGCTCATTTCCACCTGTCTTCCTTAAAAAAAGAACCGAATGCTTATCAAAAACAGATTCCGAAATGGGAAAAAGCCTGGACACTAGCACAAACTTTTCCACCAGATGTCTCCAGACTTTATTCGAATCTCATCTATTACCATTTAAGTAAAGCCTATACTCAAAATCACGAGTATACAAAAACAATTGAGATTTCCCTGACTCTTCTCCAGCAACTGGAAAAATATTACGATTCTGAACTCCTTACGAGGCGTCGTCCTTATTTATACAAAGATAATGTATATGTAAGATGCTATAATCAACTTATACGGGGGACAGCCTCTTTCAGTCCGGACTCAGCTTTTTATTATTATACAAACTTCCGCAAAAAGATGTTGTCTGCCCAAGGAGAATTCCTAAAACGGAATAAAGTATATCTTTATGAAAACGGATATCTTTTTATGGCGGATATCCATAGAAACGAAGAAAGCTTAAAGTTATGCGACACCCTCATACAGCTTATTGAAACAGGACAAGCCCCAGGCTATGCAACTCCCTTAAAGCCTTATCAAGACAAAGCCCAGCTTCTGAAAAGAAACCGACGCTACAAAGAAGCTTGTGATGCTTATATAAAAGCCATGGCCCTATCCGATTCCCTTACGAAACTGGAATATTCAGAACGGGTGGAAGATATGCGACAAATCCATAATATCAATCGGCTTCGATTAGAAAGTACTCAATTATTAGCCCGAAGCCGGTATAATTTTTTCCTCTTTTCTTTTGTAATTTTATGCATCGCCTTGGGTTGTAGTATTTATTATTACCGAAACTGGAAAAAAACAAAAAAATTACAACAAGAAATAGCGCGACAAAATGCAAAAGCTCGGGAAAGCGAGCAAATGAAATCGATTTTTATCAACTCTATCTGCAATGAACTTTATCGTCCCTTCCATGCTATTTCTACTTATACACAAAAAATAATAAAAGAACCTCTCCCACTGGATCAGACGAAAACCTGTCAGCAAATCATCCAGGAAAACACTCTACGCTTCACTTCCATTCTGGACAATTTATTGGAAACGGCCAATCTGGAAAGTCTTTCAGAAGATCTGCCTACAGAAGAGACAGACATCGTACCGATCTGCCGGCAAGAATTAGCCCTTATATCGACCTTTCCCCAAAATAAAAATATTCAATATTATCTCGACATCCCCTACGTCAGTTGTAAAGTGAAAACCCATCCGCGTTATTTTGCCTTTATCATCCGGACCCTTTTAAATAATGCCAGGAAGCTTACATCAGAAGGTAGTATAAAACTCCGTTGCAGAATCGATCAAAAAAACAATAAAATAGATATCAGTATTACGGATACAGGCAGTGGAATACCCTCCGAAAAAAGAAAATATATTTTTGAACGGTATTCCCAAGCCGGTGATACAATTCCAGATATGGACGCAGGTTTACCCATCTGTCGTTTTATCGCCCGATATTTATACGGAGATATTTACTTGGATACACATTATGCACAAGGAACCAGCTTTATATTTACCATCCCACTGGATCCGGAACTATAATTGGAAATAACAATGAAGACTCTATGCATTTTTTTATTTTTCTTATTTTTGGAATTGCCACTATGGACACTGGCACAGGAAATGCATAGAGATAGCCTGAAAAAACAGCTATACCAAGAGAAGAATCCTCAACAAAGGGTGAACCTCCTCATTCATATCCTGGATTTATCCGGTTCAGATAAAGACGATTTCGACGTAGCGACTCAACTTTACAAAGAAGCAAAAGCGATAGACGATAAATTTGCCATAGCTACATCCCTGGGAAGTATTACGATTGGCTGGATGCAATCTCCTACACAAAAAGATTCGTTATTTTGTCTTTTAAAAGAAGCAGACAGTCTTTTGAAAAATTCACCGGAAGACGGAATTGCCACTTATTACGGAATGGTATATCAGGCAAGGGTACTCAGCCTCACCGAACGGGCTCACCGAATGGAAATATGCAATCAAATTCTGGACGAACTCAATCAAAACAAAGAAAAAGAAAACGCTTTCCAGCAAGCCAAACGTCTCTTTTTAACCGGAAGTATATATTATCTGTTGATGTCTCTAACTGAAAATACAGAAAACGAAGGATCAGTTCCCTATCTGGAAGAAGCCTGGCAGCTAGCACAAACCTTTCCTCCCTCGGCACGTAAAAATTTCAGTGCCAATATTTATATTTTATTGAGCAATCTTTATTCTAACCTAAATGAAAATCAAAAACTAATAAAACTCTCCAACGCTTATCTGGATATGTTGGACGAATATTTCGCTCAGGACGTTATCCAAAAACGCCGTCCCTATTTTTATAAAGACAACTTATATCTGCTTTGTTACCAGCAACTGATGGTGAACCATAAACTTATCGGTAAAGAAAAAGCCCGGGAATATTATCACCGATTTTACAATTTCATGAAAAATGGAAAAGGCGACATCTTACAAAGAGATAATTTGTATTTCTACTCCTTCAGTTATTCTTATTTCATGAATCAAGGGGAATACGAACAAGCGCTGGCTTGTAGCGATTCGCTCATTTATTTAATCGAAAAGAATAAAATAAGCAATATCAAATATGTAACTCATTACAAAAACAGGGCAGAAGCATTAATAGCATTAGGACGATATAAAGATGCTTGTAATGCTTATGAAAGAACCATGCATATCGCAGATTCCCTCCAACGTAAAGAACAATTAAAAACAATAGGAGAGCTACAGGTGTCTGACGAGATGGATAAATTAAAATTAAGCAAGGCCCGTCTGTCTGCCCGGAATCATACAATCGCCCTGATAAGCGCTATAACCTTGTTATGCCTCCTGATCGGCTTTGCCCTCTATCTTTACCTTAATTTAAAACGTACCCAAAAACTGCATAATGAACTGCTTCAGCAACGAGAAAAAGCATTCAAAAGTGAAAAACAAAAAAACGCTTTTATTAATTCTATCTGTCACGAAGTACGCACTCCCCTCAACAGTATTTCCGGCTTTACCGCCTTGATTGTAGAGGATCTGGAAACAAACGGCTACAAAAACGAATACAATGAAATTATACAGGAAAGTTGCGATCATTTGACGAATCTCCTGGACGATATGCTGGAAGTTGCCTATCTGGAAAATTTAAATACAGACCTGCCGACAGACCTTGTAGATATAAATAAACTATGCAAACAAGAAATGGAGGCGATACAAAAAAAGTATCCTCAGAAAGAAGTCGTTTATAAACTTTACTTATCACCCCAGCTCTCCCCTATTTGTACCCATGCAAAATATTTTTCCTTGTTAATAAGACATTTACTGAATAATGCCCGTAAATTTACCCAAACGGGAGAAATCCAATTGAAAGCAGAACCGGACCAAAAGAACAAAAAAATCAACATCACGATTACTGATACGGGTTGCGGTATTCCCAAAGACAAACAAGAATATGTTTTCGAACGATTTACCAAATTAGATACGTTTACTCCCGGAAACGGGTTGGGACTCTATCTCTGCCGCTTGATTAGTATTAAATTACACGCTACCCTTTACATTGATGCTCACTATATGCAAGGCACCCGCATTGTATTCTGCTGGGCTAACTGTCCTTTTTAATAAACATACTTGCTTATAGCTAACTAAATAAAAAAACATTTCTACAACAGAAAATTCCGGTAAACCCGTACGAAAAGCTTTTACCAACGCTTGATATCCGCTATAATTCCTAAACGTATAAGTTCCTGCAATACATCTCTTTCAAATATTTTCTTTACCCTGCTTCCATGCGCCAGTTGATAAACACGATAAGGAGATATTCCATGTTTTCGTGCTAATTGCAGATAGATAGCTTTATGTTTGGAAAAAAAGTAATGATAATAGCTCTTCATAAAAACTGAATTAACAAATTTCATCCATAAAATACGTTCGTTTAGACTTGGGCCCGAAAAGTGCTTTTTTTTTCAGAAAAAAGTCAGTCAGAATGGAATTTGTGCTAATAATCAGACTATTAAAAAACTTATAAATATTTAATAATTACAAATAAAACATTATCTTTGTACAAAAGAAATGAACCTTTTGTTAATAAGGCAAATTATTAAAAATCACAGATTTAACACGACTGATCTTCTTAAAAATTACCATTTTGATTTTTTCCCTATTTTTTCTTTTTCGGGGATAAATTTCATTTAAATAGTTACCCTATCCAAGAAAGAGTCGTGAAGTTTTTGTTAAAAATTCCAAGCTTCAAAAAGTACAAACGTATTAGGAGTAAAGGCTAGAAATTCAGGAAAAGAAGTCTGAACTATATATAAAAAAGAACTATCCCAAAAGTTTTCCTGGGATAGAGTAGTAGCTGATTAAGCTTGATTAGCAAAATCTTCCAGTTCTTTGATTGGCAGACCTACAGCCCCGATCTGTGAGGACTTTCGTTCTGCCAATCCGCATCATACTGATCCTTTTCTGAAAGGAATGCTAATTAAAAAAAGTCATAGTCTTAAATTTTGGGAACCTCCCTTTACCTCTTTGAACCTTTAAAAAGCTCTTTTTATCCGTTCCAGTCCTTCCTGTAAAATACTGCGGGGACATCCGATATTCATCCGCCGGAAGCCATAACCTTCTTTTCCAAAAGGAATACCATCATTCAAGGCAACTTTCGCCTTGCGCACCAAAACATCCCCTACTTCCTCATGTGTCAAACCCGTCCCACGAAAATCCAACCAAAGCAGGAAAGAGCCTTCCGGCTTTATCATTTTCAGATAAGGAAGTTCCCGCTGAATATAATCAGCAGCAAAATCGACATTTCCTTTCAGATAAACCACCAACTCATTCAACCATTCCTCTCCGTACAAATAAGCAGCTTTTAAAGTCACATGTCCAAAAATATTTCCGACGTCCAGATGTAAAGCATACATCACTTTATTATAACGATCCAATAAATCTTTGGAAGAAGCAATCACCAAGGAATTCATCATGCCGGCGATATTGAAAGTTTTACTGGGAGCCATAGCTGTCAGAGTACGGGCTGCAATCTCTTCCGAAACAGAAGCCATGACAGTATGCTGATAACCGGGTAAAGCTAAATCGGCGTGAATTTCATCCGAAAGAATAATTACATTATACTTACAGCACAATTGTCCCATACGCTCCAATTCCGCCCGCGTCCATACCCGGCCGACAGGATTGTGAGAATTACTTAAAATAAACAATTTTACTCCCTGGCGTAATTTATTTTCAAAATCCTCCCAGTCCACTTCATAGTGACCGTTCTGAATTATTAAACTACTGCAAACCAATTCTCTCTCACTATCGTTTACTACGCCTAAAAACGGTGGATAAACAGGAGTAAGTATCAATACCTTATCTCCTTTTTCTGTAAAAGCCCGGACAGAAACACATAAAGCCGTTACCACTCCTGGACTAATACTCATCCATTCGGGCCGAACAGACCAATTATATCTCCTGCCCACCCAACCGATAAAAGCCTGTTTGGCTTCTTCTGTACGAAAGGTATAGCCGAAAACAGCACGTTTGCAACATTCTTCAGCCGCTTTTACAATCTGAGGGGCAGCTTTGAAATCCATATCTGCTACCCACATCGGTAATACATCCGTAGTACCGAAATTCCGGTACAGATCGTCATATTTCACGCTATCTGTATCGCATCTGTCAATAATTTCATCAAAATTATATTTCATTTACCCACGTTTTATTTTTTACCCATTCACTTTTGCTTTTTATGCATTATCTTTACAGCAAAGATAAATAACTTAACTCGGAATGAAAAAGAAGTTTTCATTAATATATATCAGTATTACAATTTCTCTGCTGACAGCGCTCGGCATTCTTTATTATTCCTCTGCCCGGGCTAATTCAGAACAAGCCAACGCTATTCCGTTAGAATATCAGCCGGATCTACCCCAAGCGCTGACTGTAGACGTCCCCCTACCGCAAGAAATCAGTTTCGCCGGAGAGAAAGTTCCTTTACACCGCATAGATGTCCAGGAAGCCCTCCGAAAAGAATTAATCGTCAATACCTATTTACATTCCCATACCATACAACTACTCCGCAATGCCCCCCGGATTTTCGCGCGGATCGAACCGATTCTCAAAGAACAGGGTATTCCAGAGGACTTCAAATATCTGGCCGTCATTGAAAGTAATCTGAATCCTCTGGCTGTTTCTCCGGCAGGCGCTGTGGGAATTTGGCAATTCATGCCCGGTACAGCCCGGGAAGTCGGCTTAGAAGTAAACAACGAAATTGACGAACGATATAATCTGGAAAAATCGACCCTGGCCGCAGCAGCTTACCTGCAAAAAGCTTACGACAATTTTGGAACATGGACCCTGGCCGCAGCCTCTTACAACGCTGGTAACAACATGATCCGGAAACAAATGGGAATTCAAAAGGAAAACGATTATTACGATTTACTCTTAGGAGAGGAAACCGAAAGATATGTGTTCCGTATCCTGGCCCTAAAGGAAATCATGAGTAACCCGCAATTGTATCATTTCAACGTCCAGTCAGCTAATCCGATAGAAAAAACCAAAAAGGTAAAAGTACACGGACCAATAGAGAGCTGGGCCGATTTTGCTCACAAACATAAAATCTCCTATAAAACACTGAAACGCTTCAATCCGTGGTTAAGAAAATCCAATCTTAAAAATCACGAACACAAAGTCTACGAAATTTTAATTCCGGCAGAACCCGAAAATTACAGATAAGGTAGGGGAAAAGCAAAAAGCCGGTCAGCTAAAATACTGTGTTTTCATTAAGGAAGATTAACGTACTCAAGATTTAATCTTCTCTCTTTAAATACTAAAAGAGGCATGTTATTTGTAAGAAGTTTAAAAAAGGTACAAGATTTCATCCTTTATTTTATTCATATTAAAAAGTCAACATGGAAAAAGTCACTATATTCTGTGAAAATACCGGAAAGTACTATAAAATTGAAATAGGTAGCCATTTAGGGGATTTGAAAAAGATCGTATTTCCGAATAATCACAAGCATTTATTAGGAGCTTTAGTAAACAATCAACTGCAGGATTTACAATACGTTATTATGAATCCGATGCAGATTAACTTTATCGATATCACCACATTAGACGGTTATAGCATTTACACCCGTTCGTTAATTTTTGTGCTCTATAAAGCCATACGTTCGCTTTTCCCTAAAAAAACTTTAATGGCAGAATATATCATTTCCAATGGCATTTTCTGCCGGATAGCTAACAAAGATGTCTGTCTGCGGCCGGATATGATTGAAAATATACACCAAAAAATGCAGGAAATTATCCAAGCCGATTACCCGATTGTCCGGAAGGAGATACCGACCCCGGAAGCCATCCGGATTTTCCGGAAACAAGGCTTGAAAGATAAATCGGAGCTCATGGAAACCCGGGGAAGGCTTTATACTTCCGTATATTATATTCAGGACACAGCTGATTATTTTTACGGCACACTGGCTCCTTCTACCGGCTGCCTGTTCACTTTTGGCTTAGAACCTTATAAAGACGGTATGTTGCTCCGATTGGCCGATCGCCGATGCCCTTCACAATTACTTCCCGCCATTCCTCAAAATAAGCTTTTCCAGATATTCAGTGAATATAAAAGATGGGGAAAAATCATAGGCGTTTCAGATATCGGAGGACTCAATAAAGTGGTCGAGATGAAATATGCCGGAGCCATGATAAAAATCAGTGAAGCTTTGCATGAAAAGAAAATCTCATTGATAGCCGATAAAATCAAAGCAAAAGGGAAAAAAATCAAGGTAATTTTAATAGCCGGTCCTTCTTCTTCCGGGAAAACAACTTTTAGCAAGCGGTTGAGTATCCAGCTTATGGTAAACGGCATCCGCCCCATTATGTTATCGTTGGATAATTATTTTGTAAACCGGGAAAATACCCCGAGAGATGAAAAAGGAGAATTAGACTTCGAAAGTATAGAGGCCCTGGATATAGCCACCTTTTCAGACAATATACTCCGCCTCCTTAAAGGGGAAGAAGTGGAAATTCCTAAATTTTCCTTTGAGACAGGACAACGTTATTACGATGGCGAAAAACTGAAAATCAATAAAAACAATGTAATTATAGTAGAAGGAATCCACGGACTGAATCCGAAGCTGACACAACTTTTACCACCGGAAGCTTTATTTAAAATATTCGTATCCGCTTTGACTTCTATTTCTATCGACAACCATAATTTGATTAATCCGACCGACAACCGGTTAATCCGAAGAATGGTAAGGGATTATAAATACCGCAATTACTCTGCCCTGGAAACCTTAAAACGATGGGAAAGTGTCCTGAAAGGAGAAGAGAAACACATTGTCCCCTATCAGGAAGAAGCCGATATTATTTTTAACTCCGCTCTGATTTATGAACTAGGAGCTTTGAAACAGCAAGCAGAACCTCTGTTAAGAGAAGTTATGGGGCAGTATCCCGAACATTCCAAAGCTTTAAGGCTTTTGAAATTCTTCTCTTATATAAAAGCCGTACCGACACGCGAAATACCGACAACTTCTATTTTAAGGGAATTTCTGGGTGGAAGTAGTTTTAAATATTGATTCTTTCTACTAAAACAGCTCTTCCTCTGATAAATACTGAACGAGGAAGAGCCGTTTCTCTTTATTTTTTACGCTATTTTCAATCCAATTCCGCAAAGGTATTTTCAATCAGACCAATCGCTTGCATCAATTCCACTTTGTTGATTACTAAAGGCGGAGCAAAACGAATAATATGCTGATGGGTGGGTTTCGCTAACAAACCTTTATCCCGCATTTTTAAACAGACATCCCAAGCTGTCTTTCCGTTTTTAGGCTTAATAACCACAGCATTCAACAATCCTTTTCCCCTCACCAAATCAATCCGGTCGGAAGGGATCTGACGGATTTTTTCCCGGAAGATTTTTCCCAGGTTTTCTGCATTCTCTGCCAATTTTTCATCCCGTACCACTTCTAAGGCTGCGATGGAAACTTTAGCTGCTATCGGATTTCCCCCAAAAGTAGAACCATGTTCTCCCGGACGAATACACAACATTATCTCATCGTCTGCCAGGACACAAGACACAGGCATCATTCCTCCTCCCAAAGCTTTCCCTAAAATCAATACATCCGGACGGACTCCCTCATGATCGCAAGCCAGTAGTTTCCCGGTACGGGCAATACCTGTCTGTACTTCATCTGCCATAAACAACACCTTGTGAGCTTTACACAATTCGAAAGCTTTCCGTAAATAACCCTCATCCGGAACATATACGCCGGCTTCTCCCTGTATCGGTTCTACTAAAAAACCGGCCACATGCGGATCCTCTAATGCCTTCTCCAATGCCGGAATATCGTTATAAGGTATCCTTATAAATCCTGGTGTAAACGGCCCATATCCCCCATAGGATTCCGGATCGTTGGACAAAGAAACAATTGTAATCGTACGGCCGTGAAAATTTCCGTCGCATACAATAATTTTAGCTTCACCGTCCGGTATCCCTTTTTTCATATAAGCCCATTTCCTGCAAAGCTTGAGGGCTGTTTCGTCTGCTTCGGCTCCCGTATTCATCGGTAATACCTTATCATACCCGAAATAATGCGTTACAAATTCTTCCCATTCTCCCAATACGTCATTGTAAAAAGCCCGGGAAGTCAAAGCCAGTTTATGCGCCTGATCGGTCATCGCTTTCACAATCTTAGGGTGACAATGCCCCTGATTGACAGCCGAATAAGCTGACAAAAAATCGAAATAACGTTTACCATCCGTATCCCAGACAAAAATACCTTCACCTCTCTCCAACACAACAGGTAGGGGATGATAATTGTGGGCACCGTAACGGGCCTCTCTGTCCATATAATCCTTTGCATTCATACTTATATAGTTTTAGGAAATGTCGTAATCGTTTGCAGAATGCAATTTGAGAAAAAAATAGAACAAATAAAATTATTTTGCTCATTTTTTACAGAGGAAAATCGCTATCCAGGAAAAACAGAACGAGAGAAAAGGAAATAATTTATTATTTTTTCTTTCTCAGAAAAGCAAAATATCTGTGCAATAATTCCCGGAAAGTGTCAAAAGTTTCCTGATAAGAAACACCGACTCCCTGAATTGTCTCCGTCGCATTGTAAACAATTTTTTCATCCGTATGGGAATAAGCTTTCAATTTTAGTGTCCCTTGTTTATTCAACTTCACTTCAACGTCGAAATCTCCGGCTATATTGCTGCTATTGGTCGAATTAGAAGTCACATTTTTCGTTCCCCCTACATCCACATTCCCATTCGCAGATAAAGTCACCCGGTCGTTCAGGATTTGTGTAGAAAGAGCTACTTCAATTTCATTTGTCGTAATATTATCTCCGGGACGATAGGAAAACCCGATATCAAAATTATTACTGATCTGTGACAACCAACGGGAAAGTTGATTGGATACCAGCTCCGTTGCCGTCGTCACCCCAGCCTGATAACCAGCATTCCGTTCTGCCATGTCCGTGGAATTCATGTAATCGGGAGTATAGAATTTATTCAGAATCAACAACGAAAATACCTGTTTATTAATTTCATCCTGACTTGCAAAAAGACTTTGTACGAAGCCTTTGGTTTGTGTATCCAAAGTCGGGAAATTAATATTAAACTTGACCAAAGGATTGGTTAAGTTATCACTCAGATTCAAAATACATTCGACCGGTACCTTAGTCGATCGGTCGGTATTGGAATTACTACTAGTCAATAATTCGTACAAAGATGTCTTCAAGTTATAGATCGCATTGATATCGATCGTAGCATCGTAAGGTGAACCATTCCAGCTAATACTCCCTCCCGGAGTAAGTATAAACTTTTTATTCAATAGATTACTCAGCGTAAATAAATAATCTCCTTTGGAGATTTTATATTCGCCAAACATATTAATCAATCCATCCTGATCCAGAGTAACTTTTATATCTCCGTTTCCTTTGGTCCGCAGAATATCACCGATAGTAGGATCAAAGACCACCTGAACCTCCAGGTTATCGTTTAATTCCAGATTGGCATTTAAGGTCAGATTATTACTGTTATTCGGTATACTTCCTCTTCTCCGCAACGGCTGATTGGGGTTAATAAAATGCAGGAAATTACCGTCTTCCTCCAATAAAGCTGAAGTCAAGGGGATAAATAAACGGGAATTTTTCTCCGGACGAACATTAACCGTAATATTGGTCATATCCTCCCGATTATTGATGTTGGTCAGACCACTGATATAAACAGTCCCGTAAAAAGATTCATTCTGGCTGGAAGAAGTATTTAACAACAGGAAATTACGGGAAGTGATATTCAGATCGTAGCGTTTTTCCCAAAATCGATAACGCCCGGAACATACAGATACATTGTTCTGTATATCCTTTACCACAAAATCTTTTAAGATAAAATCGCTTCGATCAATGTATATACTATCGTTCATGAAAAAGGAAGTATTCATATCCCTTAGGTGGAGGTACACAGAATCCAAAAACAAGCGACCGGAAAAATCAGGATGAGCACTGGGACCAGAAAGCCTGATTTTACCGGATATTCCTCCCTTACTCTCCGTAAAATAATCGGAAGCGTATCTCCCCAAACGATCCAAACCGATTTCTGACAACTGAATATCTACATTGACCTGATCTGTCAAAGGCTGATAATACCCCGACACTTGAAGCGGTATGGCAGACCCGACTTCATTTTTAGCCCGCAGGATAACGGCATTGCTATCGACATCCCAAGCAGACAATAATCTCAATGTACCCAAAGTATCGCGCGTAATTCCCCAATTCTCTACTTTCACATCTGAATACAACAAATTATCTTTATAATAATCCTGTACAATAACCTCCCCACTGGCCATTCCAAACAGGTTTAAACGGTTATCCGTAAGGATACGGCTGAATTCTGCCAGATCGAACTGATTGACTTGAATGGAAAGTTCTTTTTCCGGATTTTTTGAAATACTTCCGTTTACAGACAAAAATTGATTTCCCTTACTGATCCGGAAATCCTCAATGTCAATCTCTTTATCCTCCGCCTTGATTCTCGATTTACCAACCTGCCAAACATTATCGGATAATATGATTACCCCGGGATTAATACAGATTTCAGTCAGATAGTCCGCCTCTCCTTGGGGAACAAATCTTATATCTGCAGATAATTCCCCGCTATACGTCTGGGTTTCCCAATTACTCCATATCAATTTATTACTTACATTATTATCTCCTAAAGCCAAAGTGTTACGAACGTTATACAAACGGGACATATCCCCGTATTCAAATTTATCCGCTGTATAGACCAATTGTAAACGTTCCGCATCTCCTTCCATGTTTATTTCCGATGCCGTCAGGCAAAAATCCCGGTATTGAAGGGTATCCGCATTCATTTTCAAATGAATGGCCTTGTCTTTTCCATAATAAGCAGCAATTTTACTGCCTTCCGAAATATTAAACTGAGGATATAGCGCCTTTAAAACTTTCCGGGCATCTTTTACTACAATATCATACCGGAAATCTATATTTTCTTCTTTGGATAATTTTCTCTTTTTCTGCCGGAAAGCGGGAAGATAGCTCTGTATTAATTTTTCTGTAAACGCCAAAGGATATACACCGGTATAATGTCCTTCAATTTGGGCATCAGCGACATCAGAAAGCAGGCTGGTCATATAATAGCCGTTATCCAAACGATTTTCCAATCCGACATTATCTAAAGAAAAATGCCCCTGCGGACCCGTATACGAAAAATCGGAAAGAGTGAAATTAAAAAAATGATTGTGCTTATCCTGCTCCGCAAACACCAAATCGAAATCCGTTTTTACGGTCTCCTTTCCTTCTGTCAAAGCCCAACCGAAATCGGAAAGATTATTCACTTCTACAAATCCTTTAGCTCCCCAAAAATCGACACCTCCCCTCGGATTATAGTTTAAAGCTGCTGTAAACCGTACACTGTCATTATCCAAGGAATACAAGATATTGGATACGTCATCCTTTACCGACAACGACACTGAAGCATTTCGGAACTTTCCTTGGCCGACCTGAAGAAAAGGCATTTTACTCCACAAATCAACCGTCGTATGCGAATCATCCATATACCCCTCATAATTTCCGTTCATAGAACCATACTTCAACAAGTCAGTCCCCCCCAATTTTCCAAAATGAACGACAGGAAAATCAAAATCCCCGGAAATTTTAGAACATCCCAGAGAATCTGCTCCATAAGGAGCATACACCAATTTCAAATGCCCTTTTAGCCCTTCTGTCCGGCTATTGACTAAAAAAATAAAATCTGTAATCTTCCCTTTAAATGTCCCGTCAAGTTCAAAATGAGGCAGATGATGCAAAGGAGCAGGTACTTTTATATTTTGTTCAAACCAAGGCAGATAGATCGTTTCCAAATCTTCCGGACTTAAATAGGCATCTTGTAGATGAATTTCAAAAACAGTATTCCACACATCAGGTAAACCGTGAGATTTAAAACTTCCTCTGAAATGCGAATCCTTTCCCAAAGCAAATACCAACTGATGTCCTTCAATCCGATTCACCGTGTTAGAAACGATTCCCCGACATTTCACAGTATTGTCAATTCCCCGTAAAATGCCATTGAAATAGGCTAAATCAATAAAACTGACCTCGGAATTTCCCAAACGGTAGTATTGTTGCATTTTGGTTGTAAAATTCCGCCAATACCGACGACCGGGAATCCAATTGAATTCCAATTTTTCCAAATCCAGAAAACTTCGTTCCGTATAAATTTTACACTCTTGAATCAATAAATTAGAATCAGCAGCTGTTACCAGCCCCCCCATATCCCGAATCCCGAATCCGGATTTTTCTTCCAAGCTCAGCCCGGATATCCGTACAGCGAATTTTCCTCCGGAAAAATCCGGCTCTGTAATATCTACATTCACTTGACGACATTCGATATCCGTCCAATTGATACCATAATCTACCGGCTCATACTCGTTTTCTTTATAAACGACTCGGGAATCCCTGACTTGAATTTTTCTCAGATTTACAGTCCAGTTGCTGCTCCCCGACAAGGTTTCCGGATGCTTCTCACTCCCTTTCTGCAAAGAATTCAAAAAAACGTCCAGATTCATTTTAGCCTCTTCTTCCCCTTCTCCCCTCACTATCCACAAATTAAAGTAAGCCCGCTCGAAAGTAATATCCCTTACAGTAAAACTTTGAGTGGAAAAACGGAAAGAATCAATTTTAACCCGGAAATTTTCACAATACAACAAAGTATCGTCCCGGTAATCTTTTAATAAGACATCATTCAATATTAGCGATTTCATCGGACGGAAATCCACTCCCCCAATCTGTATTTTCACTCCCGTCGTCTGCTCGATTTTATCCGTAAACAAACGAACCAAATAAGTTTGTACATACGAACTATGCAGGGAAGCATAAAGAATCAGAAGTACCAACAGACACCCCGACACACTATAGAATAATATGCGAAAAAAATTTTTTATACCCCCACGATTTTTAGTTTGAAGGCAAAAGTATTAATATTGCACAATATTTGAAAGAGATTGAGCACGAAAGATAAAGGCTAAATCTCCGATTTAAAGCTTTTAACTTTATTTCAATTTTAATTCATTTATCATGACTGTTATACTAGGAATTGAATCGTCCTGCGACGACACTTCTGCTGCTATTTTAAAAGATGGAGTTGTATTATCCAATATTATCGCCAGCCAAAAGGTCCACGAAGCTTACGGCGGAGTTGTTCCGGAATTGGCATCCAGAGCTCATCAGCAAAATATTATTCCGGTAGTCTCGGAAGCAATCCGAAAAGCCGGTATCGGTATTCAGGACATCCATGCCATAGCTTATACCCGGGGCCCCGGACTATTAGGTTCCTTACTGGTCGGAACTTCTTTTGCCAAAGGTTTTGCCATAGCGAATCGGATCCCCATGATTGAAGTTAATCACCTCCAAGCCCATATTCTGGCTAATTTTATCAAAGAACCCGGAGTAGAAAGCCGTCAACCCAGTTTCCCTTTTTTGACGTTACTGGTGTCGGGAGGCAATTCACAACTGATCGTTGTACACGATTATCTGGACATGGAGATGATCGGTCAGACCATTGACGACGCTGCCGGAGAAGCTTTCGACAAATGTGCAAAAGTGATGGGATTACCTTATCCCGGAGGCCCGGTTATCGACCGCCTGGCAAAAACCGGTAATCCCGACCGCTTTGTATTCAATAAACCCCAAATCCCCGGATTAGACTATAGTTTCAGTGGATTGAAAACCTCTTTTCTCTATTTTATCCGGGATGAATTGAAAAAAAATCCGGATTTTATTGCAGAAAACCTGAATGACCTCTGTGCCTCTCTACAAAAAACAGTAGTCGATATCCTTTTGACAAAACTGAAAAAGGCGGCCAGACAAACAGGTATACGACAAATTGCAATCGGCGGAGGTGTTTCAGCAAACTCCGCTCTACAAAATGCCGTACATAAGGAAGCGGAGAAATCCGGTTGGGAGGTTTTCATCCCCCGCTTGGGTTTTTCTTTGGACAATGCCGGAATGGTAGCTGTCACTGGCTATTATAAATTTTTAGCCGGACAATTCGTCGGCTTGGATGCCATCCCCTTTGCCCGAACCACACTTGAATAACATTTGGACTCTTAAACATTTGAACACTTAAGCCATGAAGATTCTGGTCACTTACGACATTCCCCGTGAACCGTTCAAAAATCTCCCTACCGACTGGGAAATCACTTTCCCTGAAGGAGAAAAGTTGACAAAAGAGGAAATCATCCGGATGCTTCCGGAATACGATATTCTGTTAGCTATTTTCAGTCGCCCTATCGATAAAGAAATAATAGACGCAGGAAAAAAATTAAAGCTTATCAGTAATTACGGAGTAGGATATAATAATATCGACATCCAATATGCCCGAAAAAAAGGGATTACCGTTTGCAATACCCCCGAATCGGTATGCGATCCTACAGCGGAATTATGTATGGCCTTACTACTAGGAATTGCCCGACGGATCGGAGAATTCGACCGCAGGATCCGAACGGAAAGAGAAGGGATGTGGGGTGTCATGAAAAACTTAGGGTACGGTTTGAAAGGCAAGACATTAGGGATCATCGGTATGGGACATATCGGACAAAATGTAGCCTGCAAGGCCGCAGCCTTTGGTATGAATATCCTTTATTACAACCGAAAAACAGAAGTTCCTGGCTATAAGAAAACAGATTTGGATTCTTTACTTAAAGAATCCGATTTTATCTCTATCCATACCCCCCTGACAGAAGCTACCCACCATTTAATCGGAGAGCGGGAATTGGGATTGATGAAGAAGACGGCTTTTCTGATCAATACAGCCCGGGGAGCTGTCATAGACGAAGAAGTTTTAAGTCGTTTTCTAGAGAAACGACAAATAGCAGGAGCTGCTCTGGACGTATTCGAGCGAGAACCTCATATCACGGAATTGTTATATTCTTTAGACAACGTCATTTTAGTACCCCATATCGGTACGGCGACCTATGACGGTAGAATTGCTATGGCTCAAGAAGCTTTGGACAATATACGAAATTACCTGAACGGGAAACCAACAAACGTAGTCAACTAAGCAAGAAAAGAAAAATTCCGGGTTTTTAGAAAAATAATTTGTAAAATAAACTATTTACCCTATATTTGTACCCGCTAAAGAAAATAGCGTTCTTTGAAAGGGGAGATACCAAAGCGGCCAACTGGGGCAGACTGTAACTCTGCTGACTTATGTC